>WNGB01000221.1_pt1 | contig 112016 bp, 105 predicted proteins | sample 5400681 | NCBI WGS metagenome assembly WNGB01 (sample SAMN13153367, study PRJNA577476) | soil metagenome | isolation source: 115 cm soil or saprolite under grassland replicate 2 | place: USA:California | collected 2016-06-15 | reverse complement strand
CTCGCGCTTCGGCCGAAAGCGGCGACGACGTTCTCGCGCGTCTCGTCCAGGCGCTCCGCATCGTGCAGGCGTACGACGGCGATCCGGTCCTCGTCGTCCTGGACCGCCTCGACATCCTCGGAGCGCGAACCCTCACCATCGACGCGGCCGGCCTCGGGCGCTGGACCGACCGCCTCGAACGCCTGTTGCCGCTGCCGTAGGCAACGCCTAATGGAGCTAGTCGGACTCGAACCGACGACCTCCTGGGTGCGATCCAGGCGCTCTCCCAACTGAGCTATAGCCCCGTGGAGGGCACAGTGTAGCCGCGGTTCAGTTGCGGCAGAACGCCATGTCCAGCTCGTTCGTGATCGCCGCGCCGGCACGGTTTCCCACTGACGTGTTGACCAAAATGACAACGACGCGCGATCCGTCGCGCTTCGCGAAGACGAACGACGTGTAGCCGGGCACCTCGCCGGTGTGGCCCCAGACGTCGCTGCAGGTCACGGCGAGATGCATCATCCCCAGGCCGTAGCCCGGCCCATCGCGATCGGCGCCCATCGGCACGGTGTCCTCCATCACCGCCAGGAGCTCGGGTCGCAGCAGATCACCCGCGAGCAGCGCGCCGTAGAAGCGCGCGAGGTCGTCCGCCGTCGAGACGACTGCGCCCGCCGCCCAGGCCCAGGACGGATTCCACGCGGTGATGTCGCGAAAAGTCCTCACCGGCACGAAGCCGTTGTTCGGTAGGAGGTATCCGTGCGCGAACGGCGCCGGCATCACGGCGTTGGTGGTCGGAAACGCGCTGTGGCCGAGACGCAGCGGCGCGAAGATTCGGTCGCGCAACTCGTTTCCGAGCGGATGTCCGGTGATCCGCTCGACGATCAAGCCGAGCAGGATGAAGTTCGTGTTCGAGTAGTACCACACCGATCCGGGCGCGAAGAGCAGCGGCCTGCCGTCGATCAACGAAAGGATGTCTTGCGGAGTCCAGACACGCGCCGGTGTAGCGACGAGTGCGCGCGAGAACGTCACTTCGTCCGTGTAGTTCGGGACACCGCTCGTGTGGTTGAGCAGCTCCCGCACGGTGATCTGCGAGCCGTTCGGGACGACCCCCGGCAGCCAGCGCTCGAGCGTGTCGGTCAGCGCGAGCTTCCCCTCGCCGACCAGCTGCAGAGCGACCGTCGCAACGAACGACTTCGTGATCGAGCCGACGCGGAACGACATCGCCGGCGTCAGCGCCTGCTTCTTCTTCAGATCAGCACGGCCGGCCGCGGCTGCGCGCACGCCCGTCGAGTCGCGGACGTAGACCACGGCGCCCGGTGCTCCCGCCGCGACGATCCTCTGCGCCAGCGGCTTCAGCGTCGGCTGCGCTCCCAACGCGACCGTTGGCGCCGTCGCGAGGGCGACGAGGGCGGCTAAGAATGCAATCGTGCGCGTCGCCCTCATCGTCCCTCAGCGTACTCCCGCGCCTTGAGGGCTACGTACGAGCTCGACCCGCCCGAGTGGGCCGAGACCCTCGCCGTGCTGGAGTCGACGAGCCTCCCGGACGGGCCTGAGGCGGTGCGGGCGCGCGTCGTCTCGGCGGAAGGGGCTCGCGTCACCGTGGACTTTCCCGCGCTCGACGAGCCTATCGGCGTCGCGGCGCTCGTCTCGTGCGTCGCGGGCGAATGGGCCGACCGTGCTGACGTTCAACGCTGCCGCCTCGTTCACGTCGAATGGCCGACCTGGCTGCCCGGTCCCAGCCGTCCCGCCCCGGCGCGGGTGCTGGTGGGCGGAATCGTGAAGCCCGCGCTCGGCCTCACCCCGGCGCACGTCGCGGACATCGCGGGTGCGTTGTCGCGCGGAGGCGCAGATCTCGTGAAGGACGACGAGCTCCTGACCGATCCTTCGTGGTGCCCGCTCCTGGAGCGTGTCCGTGCGGTGGCGGCGCAGGGCGCCTTCTACGCGCCGAACGTCACGGGCGCGACCGAGACGCTGCTCGCGCGTGCGGAGGCGTGCGTCGAGGCAGGCGCATCCGCGTTGATGCTGAACGTCTTCGTGCAAGGGCTGGACGCGCTCCGCGCGCTGCGCGAGGCGGAGCTGGGCGTGCCGATCTTCGCGCACCGCGTCGGGGCCGCCTTTCTCGCGCGGGGCGAGCGCGTCGGCGTCGCGGGACGCGTCCTCGCCGAGCTGACACGCCTCTGCGGCGCGGACTACGTCCAGGTCGGCGCGTTCACGGAGCGCGTGCACGACACGCCGGACGAGGTTCGCGAGCAGATCGCCGCCGCGCGTCCCGCGGTTGCGGTGATCGGCGGCGGCGTCGGGCCTGAGAACGCGGCCGCGCAGCTGCGAGAAGCCGGCACTCGTGAAGGCGTGATGCTCCTGCTCGGCTCCGCCGCGTACGTGGATCCGGACGGCCTCGAGAGCGCCGTCACGAGAACGGTGGCCGCATGCGCGTCCTGACCGAGCGCGAGCTCAACCGCGCGACGCTCGCACGTCAGTTGCTGCTCGGGCGGGCGCGGCTGCCGATCCCGCGCGCGGTCGAACGTGTCTGCGCGCTGCAGGCCCAGTACTCGCCGTCTCCGTACATCGCGCTCTGGTCGCGTGTCGAGGGCTTCCGCAAGGAGCAGCTGACCCGCGCGCTCGAGCGCCGACAGGTCGTGAAGGCGACGCTGATGCGCATGACGCTGCACATGGTCTCCGCCCGCGACTACCCGTACTTCGCTTCGGCGTGGCTGCCGGCCGCGCAGGAGTCGACGCCGCGGGTCGGCGCCGAAAAGATCGCCGAGCTCTCCGGGCTCGTACACGCCGCATCCGCGAAGCCGGTGACGCACGGGGAGCTCGAGGCGATCGCCGCCGAGGAACTCGGCGGCCGGTGGAGGGTCCGCTTCCTGGCGCCCCTGCTGCACCTTCCGCCGAGCGGCGCCTGGCGCTTCCACGGAACCCCGCACGTCCAGCTGATGCAAGCCTGGCTCGGCTCCGAGCTTCCCGAACGCGATGCCGGCGCCGAGCGGCTGGTCCGCAGCTATCTCGCGGCCTTCGGACCGGCGACGCAGAGCGATCTGCTCAGGTTCACCGGCACGCGCGTCGGCGACGTCCGCCGCGGCATCGAGCGGCTCGAGCTCCGCCGCTCCCACGACGAACGAGGGCGCGTGCTCCTCGACTTGCCGCGAGGGCCCTTGCCCGACCCGGACACGCCTGCGCCCGTCCGCTTCCTCGCGAAGTGGGATTCCGTGATCCTCGCCTTCGACGACCGCTCGCGCATCCTGGCGCCGGAATTTCAGCCGACCGTGATTCGTAGGAACGGCGATGTACTCCCCTCGTTCCTCGTCGACGGCAAAGTGGCCGGGATGTGGAGCGTCGAGCGTACGAAGGACAAGGCGACGCTGCTGCTCGAACCGCTTGCGCCGCTTCCCGTGCGCACGAGGCGCGAGGTCGTAGGCGAGGGCGAGCGCCTCGTGCGCTGGATCGAAGACGACGCCGTGTCGTTCAGCGTGCGTTGAGCGAGCGCGTCCTCACCAAGCGCGATCTCAACCGGGCGCTGCTCGCGCGCCAGATGCTGCTCGATCGCGTTCGTGCGCCGCTGCCGCGCGTCGTCGAGCGAATGGGCGGAATTCAGGCGCAGTACGCGCCGTCTTCGTACATCGCGCTCTGGTCGCGCGTCGAGGGATTCGAGCGCGAGCATTTGACCCGCGCCCTCGAACGGGGCTCGCTGATCCAGGCAACGGTGCTGCGCGGAACGATCCACGTCGTCTCGCGCCGGGACTACTGGCCCTGGCGCGCAGCCGTTCGCGAGTCCGACGAGGAGTGGCTTCGAAGCGCTTGGCCGAAGCTCGCGGCGCTCGATCGCGGGGCCACGGGAAGGACGCTGCGTGAGGCGCTCCTCAGTGGGCCCCGGCACCGCACGGAGCTCGTCGCGCTCGTCGGCAAGGAGGCGTGGCAGGCGGCCGACCTCGAGCTCGTGCGAGCGCCGCCGTCCGGGACCTGGGAGAACCGGCGTGCGCACCTCTTCGCGCTCGCGGAGCACTGGGTCGGACCCGACGACGCCCAGGCCGACGACGGCCGCGAGCTGCTCGTGCGCCGCTACCTCGGGGCATTCGGGCCCGCCCGGACCGCCGACGTTCGGACCTGGGCACGGCTCGGGCGCGACGACGTCGAACGCGCGCTGGCGCGGATCCGCCCGCAACGGTTCCGCGACGAGGAGGGCAAGGAGCTCGTCGATCTGCCGCGCGCAGAGCTCCCCGACCCGCAGACGCCCGCGCCGCCCCGCTTCATCCCGACGTGGGACGCGATCCTGCTCGTGCACGCACGCCGCACGGGCGTCCTGCCCGAGGATTTCCGTCCCCGCATCTTCAACACGAAGTTGCCGTTCTCGATGCACACGTTCCTACTGGACGGCGCCGTCGCAGGTGCGTGGCGAGTGGAGCGGACGAAGCAGAAGGCCGTGCTCGCCCTCCAGCCGTTCGCGCCCGTTCCGGCGAAATGGCGCCGCGAGCTGCGCGCCGAAGGCGAGCGTCTGGTGCGCTGGCACGAGGACGACGCAGCGTCCTACGCGGTCCGCTGGACGAAGAGCACCTCGTAGCTCGTGCCGCTGAAAGCCTACGAAGAAGTCGCGCGCGAGACGCGCGACCCGCCGACGATCGCGTCCGTGCCGTCGTCGAAGCGCACCCAGGCCTTTCCTTTGCCGTCGTAGTCCGGCGACCACACGATCAGGGTCGCTTCGCGACCGGCGACGCGCACGCGCTCCGTCCCCTCCGGGTCGAGACCGCGCCAGCTCCGCACGAACGGGTTGTGCTCCCACTCGCGCCCGATCGTCGTTTCGTCCGTGTGCCCCGGGAGCACCCGCCGCGCGTGCGGCATCGCCATGTAGACGTCCATTACGGCGTGCTTGAGCTGTCCGAAGTCGCCTCCGCCGATCGCGTCCCTGAACAGCGTGTCGCCTGAGAAGGCAACGACGTCGTTGATCACGAAGCAGACCATGTCGTCGGAATGGCCCGGGGTCGGGATCCCTTCGATCCAGAGCTCGCCCGTCTCGAGCGAGTGCGTCGCAACAGCCAGTCCCAGCTCGTCTTCGTGCTCGACGTGGTCGGCGTGAGCATGCGTGCGCAGGACGTGGGTCGGCGTGACGCGCCATTCCTCGGCCCTGCGCAGGAGCGGCTCGATCGGCGCTCCCGAGTCGACGAAGACGGCAGTCCCGCCGTGCTGGTCGGCCACCAGGTAGGCGTTCGAGAGGTAACGGGGGTGCATGCTGCGCTCGACGAGCACCCTGGCAAGGATGCTTGATTCCACGATCTCGCGCGTGCGGATGCGCGATCTGGCCGTCTGGGCCGCTCCCGCGCCCGGAGCGGCCGCCGCGGGCGCGTCCGGCGCCGCCAGGCCGGCACCGATGCCGCTGGCATCGCCGCCGTCCTGCCGCCGCGCCCCAGAGTGGCCAGCTCACGCCCCGCAGTGCGCGACCTCGTGGAACCAAACATCTAGGCTATTTGCCGAGCCAACCGTCGAGGAGGACCGATGCCAAGTTTGTGGGAGCGCTTCAAGATGATCTTCGGGGCCAAAGTGTCCAAGGCGCTCGATCGCGCCGAGAACCCGACCGAGACGCTCGACTACTCCTACGAGCAGCAGCTTCAGCTCCTGCAGAACGTCAAGCGCGGCATCGCGGACGTCGTCACGGCGAAGAAGCGGCTTCAGCTCCAGCAGCAGCAACTCGAGCAGAGCGTCGTCAAGCTCGAGACGCAGGCGCGCCAGGCCCTGTCGGGCGGGCGCGAGGACCTCGCCCGCCAGGCGCTGGAGCGCAAGTCCGGAGTGCAGGGTCAGCTGCAGGACCTCGACGGCCAGGTCGAACAGCTCGAACAGCAGCAAGAGAAGCTCTCCTCCAACGAGAAGGAGCTTTCTGCGCGCATCGAGAGCTTCCGCTCGCAAAAGGAAGTGATGAAGGCGCAGTACTCGGCGGCGGAGGCGCAGGTACGGATCGGCGAGGCGGCCACGGGGATCGGCGGCCGGATGCAGGACGCGGGTGCCGCGATCGAGCGCGCCCGCAGCAAGACCGAGCAGATGCAGGCGCGCGCATCGGCGATGGACGAGCTGATCGAGTCCGGGACGCTCGAGGACTTCACCTCCGACAAGACCGCACTCGATCGCGAGCTGGCGCAAATGGCGTCCCAGTCGCAGGTCGAGTCCGAGCTCGCCGCGATGAAGCAGGAGGTCGGAAAGGGCGACGGCGGCGCGAAGGAGCTCGAGGGCGGCGAGCCGGCCGCGGGAGAGCAGACGCCGACGGAGTCAGCCGAGCAGCGCCCCTCGAGCTAAGCGGACCGGTCCAGGGTCTGACCCCAGACGCGGCTCAAACGGGCGCGTCGAAAAGCGCGAGCCACTTGGTCAGGTCGGGCTCGATCGGCAGCTCGCGCTCGAGCTTCGCCTTCAGCTCAAGCTCCTCGGCGTTGTCGCGCTCCTGGCCTTCCTTTGGCACGAAGGGCCAGAAAGCGCGGTTCTTGAAGCCGTAGATCCAGTACACCGTCTTGCCGCCGCCCTCGAACCGAAAGACCGCGCACAGAAGTTGCGGCCCGAAGCCTGCGTCCTCGAGCTCGGAGGCGACGAGATGCGTGGTCGTCACGAGATCCTCGAGATCGGGGTCCCGGATGATCAACCACGTGTAGCCGAACGAATCCGTCCGCTGCTCGACCCTCGTGCCGGTCTCCGCGGCGGCCGAGTCGAGCAACTGCTGCATGTCGCTCTCGACGCGCGTGAACTCTCCCGCCGACATCGGCTTGAACACGATCGCCGCCACGCCCGCGGGCTTCAAGCCGAGATCCATGTCGAGCGTTACCTGCGCGGTCGAGAGCGCGAACAGCTTCTCCCGGGCGGCGGAAGCGGGGCGCCGCCGCCGCCCGAAGAGATCCTTCAATGCCACCTAGACGGCGCGTCCCATCTCGCGCGCGATCTGCGAGAGCGCCGCGAGTCGCTTCTCGAGCGGCGGATGCGACATGAACAGCTCCGCCCCGCGCTTCTTCCAGTCCGTCGGGACGATGAAGAACGCGTTCATTCCCTGCACCTCGCGGAGATCGCGCTGGGGGATCAGGGACATCTGCGAAGCGATCTTCTGCAGCGCGCTCATCAGATGTTCGGGCGCACCCGTGATGATCGCGGAGCCGCGGTCGGCGGCGTACTCGCGGTAGCGGGAGATCATCTGGATCAAGATCCAGCTGATGATGTAGGTCACCCAGCCGACGACCATCAGGATCAGCCAGATCGGCGGCCCGTTGCTGTCGCGACGATCTCCGCCGCCGAACAGCCCGCCGTAGAACGCGAAGCGCGCGACCATCGCCGCGAGCATCGCGAAGAAGCTCGCCAGCGTCATCGTGCGGACGTCGCGGTTCTTCACGTGCGACAGCTCGTGCGCGAGCACGCCTTCGAGCTCCTGCGGAGTGAGCCGGCGCAGAAGCCCGGTCGTCACCGCAACGGCGGCGTGGCTCGGCGAGCGACCGGTGGCGAACGCGTTCGGAACGTCGGTGTCGATGATCGCGACCTTCGGCATCGGGAGCTCGGCCATCGCGCACAGCCGCTCGACCGTCGCGAACAGCTCCGGCGCCTGCTCGCGCTGGACGACCTTTGCGCCGGACGCCAGCAGGGCAAGCTTGTCGGAGGTGAAGTACTGGAAGAAGGCCAGGCCGACGACGATCAGCAGCATCGGGATCAGGCCGACGTTCAGGAACTGGAACAGCAGGACGGCAAACGCGACATAGACCAGGCCGAGCATCCCCGTGGTGAGCACCATCCGGAGCGTCAAGCCGGCGTCGCGTCCGTAAGCCTTGCGTTTCATGGAAGATCGCTTCTCCTTGAGAGGGTCGCTCGCAATTGTAGTTACCGGGCTGCTCCTCACCGGGGTGCTTAACGGAACGGCAACTGCGGCCGTTGGGCTGGTGGCGCCTGGGCTCCGGCAGGTCGAGCGACTCGACCGCGACGGCCTCCTGATCGACCCGAACACCCGCATCCCCGGGCTGGTGGCCGCCGGCACCCCGAACGAGCAACTCCGCGTCCGTCCGGATCCCGATGCCCGCAGGCACGTCGCACGGCTCGCAGCCGACCTCCGGGAGGCGCATGCCGCGCGCGCGCACGCCAACGTGGCGCTCGGCGTCCTGCTCGGAATCCTCGCTCTGCTGGCGCTCGGCATGCGCTCCGCCTATCTCGCGCGGGCCTCGGTGCTCGCCGCGCCCGCGATGCTCGGACTCGGGCTCGCCTGGCGCTCGACCGTGGCGCTGTTCCTCGGGGCGCTCGTGCTCGCGCTCACGTTGGCGGTCCCGCGCCGTTTCTTCCGCCCCCTCTGTGCCGCCGTGCCCGCCGCCGCGCTGCTCGTGCTCTGGCAGTGGCCGGTGACCAATGCCCTGGCCACCATCGGTCCGCACCCGGATGGCGGGCACCGCTTCTACGGCGTCACCAACCAGGTCGAGACGCTGCTCCTTCCCAGCGCGCTGATCGCCGGCTTCGCCGCCGCACCGCTCGCGCTCGCCGCGATCGCAGCGGGGATCGTCGTCGTGCTCGGCGTCCTGCTCGTCGTGATCGACGCGGCCACCGGCGGCTCGAGCCACGTTACGCGCTCGCTCGACACGGGGCTGCCCGGTGACCTCGCGCATCGCATCCACGTCTCGGCCCAAGGAGCAACGCGCTCGTTCGGGGCGTTCGTGATGTTCGCCGTGGGGGTGGTCGTACTGCTCTTGCTCGCGCGTCTCCGTCCGCGGCCCGCAACGCTCGACGCGATGCTCGTCGCGCTCGCGGTCTCGCTCGTCGTCAACGACACGCCGCAGGAGGTGATGTTCTGGGGCGCGGTCGGCTCGCTGACGGTCCTGGCGTGGGAGCGCACCCGATAAACTCGCCCTCCGATGAAGGGGCCCGCGCTCGTGCTGATCGCCTCGTGCCTCGCGCTGTCGGCTTGCGGGGGAGGGGAGGTCGTGTCACCGACCGCCGCGAAGGTGATCGGCACGCTGCCGAAGGCGGGCGGCGTGAGCGGCGGCGATGCGGCTTCGGGTAAGACGCTGTTCAGCGCGCAGGGCTGCGGCGGGTGTCACACGTACAAGCCGGCCGGATCCACCGGCAAGGTCGGGCCCGACCTCGACAATCTCGCGGCGGACGCGAAGAAGGCCAACCAGGGATCGGTGGAGGAATACACCGCGCAGTCGATCAAGAACCCGACCGCGTACACGGTGCCCGGCTATCCATCCGGGGTGATGCCGACTTACTCGTCCCTGAAGGAGAAGCAAGTCGCGGACCTGGTCGCCTTCCTGACGCAGAAGTCCTGAACCTCCCCGATGACTTTCCGCGCGCCCTGCGGGCGTTTGCGTGCGACCTCGACCGCACGCTGATCGGCGAGGACTACGTGCTGCACGAGCGAACGCGTACCGCCCTCGACGCAGCGCGCGGGCGAGACATCGCAGTGATCCTCGTCACGGGCCGCATGTTTCAGGCGGTGCGGCGCTACCTGACCGGTCCTGAGCCGGTCGTCTGCTACCAGGGCGCAGTCGTCGCGGATCCGACGACCGGGGAGTTCCTCCGCCACGTCCCGATCCCGCTCGACCTCGCGCGGGAGGCGATCGAAGCCACCCAGGACGCCGGCTTCGGGCTCAACTGCTACGTCGACGACGAGCTCTACGTCGCGCGCGCGACGCGCGAAGCAAAGCAGTACTCGAAGTTCCAGTACATCGAGCTCCACGTCGTCGGACCGCTCCTCGACTGGCTCGATCGCGACCCGACGAAGCTCGTCGTGGTGGGCGAGCCGCACGCGCTCGACGACCTCGGAGACGAGCTGCGCCGGCGCTTCCGCGGCCGCCTGTTCATCGCGAAATCGTTGCCGTACTTCCTCGAGTTCGCGCATCCGGACGTCTCGAAGGGCGCCGGGCTCCAGTTCGTCGCCGACCGGCTCGGCTTCGTGCCGGCGCAGACGGTCGCGTTCGGCGACGGGGAGAACGACCTCGAGCTGGTCGAGTGGGCGGGCTACGGCGTCGCCGTGGCGAACGCGCACGACGAGGTGCTCGCACGCGCAGACCTCGTCTGTCCACCCGCGAACGACGAAGGCGTGGCGCAGGTCATTGAGGCATTCTTGGCGCGATGATCGACATCCGCGCCGCACGCAACGATCCGGACCGATTCCGGTCCGCGCTTGCCCGTCGCGGTGCCGCGGAGGCGTTCGACGAGCTGATGGTTGCGGACGCGCGCTGGCGGGAGCTCGTGCCGCAGGTCGACGAGCTGCGCGGCAAGCAGAAGCTCCAGGGGAAGCCGACGCCTGAACAGCTCGAAGAACTGAGGGAGCGCAAGGTGCGGCTCAACGAGCTCGAGGACGCGCTCGCCGATGCCGACGCCGCGCGCGAGGCGGCACTGGCGAGGGTGCCGAATCCTCCTCATGAGACGGCGGCCGACGGCTTCGCCGACGAGGATGCGATCGAGATCAAACGCGTCGGGGATCCCCCGCACTTCGAGCACGTCAAAGAGCACACGGAGATCGGTCGCTTCGAGATGGAGCGCGCCGCCAAGGTCTCCGGCGCGCGCTTCGGGTTCATCGTCGGCGACACCGCCCTGCTCGCAGTCGCGCTCTATCGCTTCGCACTCGATCGGCTGGTTCGTGAGGGGTTCACAGCTGTGATCCCGCCGGTCCTCGTACGCGAGGAGGCGATGTACGGCACGGGCTTCTTCCCGTCGGACAAGAGCGACTACTACGCAATTCCGGAGGACGGCCTGTACCTCGTCGGCACCTCGGAGGTGCCTCTGATCGCGATGCACATGAACGAGATCCTCGAGCAGCTGCCGATCCACTACTGCGCGTTCTCGTCCTGCTTTCGGCGCGAGGCAGGCGCTGCCGGCAAGGACACGCGCGGGATGTTCCGCGTGCACCAGTTTCAGAAGGTGGAGATGGTCGTCTACATCGAGCCGACCGCGTCATGGGACGAGCACGAACGTCTGCTCGCGATCGAGGAGTCGCTCGTGCAGGAGATCGGCCTCCCGTACCGCGTCGTCAACTCCGCCGCGGGCGACCTCTCGACGGCCGCGGCGAAAAGGTACGACATCGAAGCGTGGTTCCCCTCGCAGGAGCGCTATCGCGAGATCACTTCGTGCTCGAACACGACCGACTATCAGGCGCGCCGCTCGCAGATCCGCTACCGCACCGGCGAGAAGACGCTGGACACGCCCCACACGCTGAACGGAACCGCGGTAACCGACCGCTGGGCGCTCGCGATCCTCGAGAACTTCCAGGGCGAGATCCCGGAAGCGCTGCAGCGCTACGGCGCCCCGGCGCGCATCGGCGACGCCTAGAGCACGTAGAACGCGACAGCCGCGTACTGCAGCCCCACCGCCGCGATCACGAGCGCGTGGAAGACCTCGTGGTACCCGAAGACGCCGGGGACCGGATTCGGACGGCGCAACGCGTATGCGATGCCTCCGAGTGTGTAGAGAAGGCCTCCGCCCGAGAGGAGCAGCAACCCGCCGAGCCCGATCTCGCGCGTCAATTGCGGCAGCGCGACGACTCCGACCCAGCCGAGCGAGATCGCGATCGACGCCGAGAGCCACTTCGGAGCCTGAACCCAGAAGAGCTTCAGCAGGATCGCCGCGGCCGCACCGCTCCACACGATCGAGAGAACGACTACACGCCACGCGCCTTGCAGTGCGAGCAGCCCACACGGCGTGTACGTCGCCGCGATCAGCCCGTAGACCGTCGCGTGGTCGAACCGGCAGAGCATCGCTCGGACGTCAGGCCGCCAGGTGACGACGTGATAGAGACCGCTGACGCCGAACATCGCCGCGACGCCGACCGAGAAGACGATCGCGGAGACGAGCGTCGCGGTACCCTCGGCGGTCACGATCAGGGGGACCGCGAGCCCGATCGCCACCGGGAACATCGAAAGGTGCGACACGCCGCGGAGGCGCGGCTTCTGCGCCTGGGTCTGTGGCACGGATGCCAGGCTACACTCGTGCCCGGCGGGGTGCCGGAGCGGCCGAACGGTGCGGTCTTGAAAACCGTTGACGGTGCAAGCCGTCCGTGGGTTCGAATCCCACCCCCGCCGCTCGACTCGGCGCTTCGCGCCGCGTGGTTCGTCCGAGTGCGCCCGCTCAGTGTCGGTTAGCGTCCGCGCCGTGACCGCTTTCGGCGAGGTCTGCGCAGCGGTACAGGAGGCGATGGCCGAGACCGCGACACCCGGTGTCGCGGTCGCGATGCTCCACGAAGGTGAGGAGTACGCCGCCGGGTTCGGCGTGACCTCTGTCGAGAACCCGCTCGAGGTGACCCCGGGCACGCTGTTCCAGATCGGGTCGATCACCAAGACGTTCACCGGCACGACCGTGATGGTGCTCGTCGAGCGGGGTGACCTCGATCTCCGCTGCGCACCTACCTGCCCGAGCTCGAACTGGCCGACGAGGAGGTGGCGGAGCGGGTGACCACGCGCAACCTCCTCACGCATACGGCCGGCTGGACGGGCGACTACTTCGAGGACTTCGGCGCGGGTGACGACGCGCTCGAGCGGATGGTCGCGTCGCTGCCGACGCTGCCGCAGCTGACGCCGCTCGGCGAGGTCTGGTCGTACAACAACGCGGGCTTCTATCTCGCCGGCCGGGTGATCGAGGTGCTCACGAAGAAGCCCTACGAGCGCGCTGTCCAGGAGCTCGTCCTCGAACCGCTCGGCCTCGAGAACACCTTCTTCTTCGCCGAGGACGTGATGAGCCGGCGCTTCGCCGTGGGCCATCACCGAAACGACGAGGGCCCACCGACCGTCGCGCGCCCGTGGCCGATAGGCCGGGCGCACCATGCGGCGGGCGCGCTCGCGTCGAGCGTGCGCGAGCTGCTGCGGTGGGCGCGCTTCCACATGTCGGACGGCGAGGGAGTGCTCACGCGCGCGTCGCTCGACGAGATGCAGCGCGACCAGTTCGCGGGAGATTCCAACTTCGAACACGTCGGCCTCACCTGGGCGATCTCCGAACGGACCGGCGCGCGCCTCGTCGGCCACGGCGGCGGGACGAACGGGCAGATCGCGCTCCTCTTCTTCTCGCCCGAGCATGAGTTCGCCTTCGCGAGCCTCACGAATCACCAGCGAGGAGGCGAGGTCAATCTCGCAGCGCGCGGCGCGGCGCTGAAGGCGATCGGCGCGCGAGATCAAGAGCGGACACCGATCGATGTCGATGTCGACGAATACCTCGGCCGGTACACCTCGCCACTCGCCGACGTCGAGATCAAGCGCGAGAACGAAACGCTTGTTGCCGTCACGACGAACAAGGGTGGCTTTCCGACCAAGGATTCTCCGCCGGCGCCGTCCCCGCCACCCTCGCCGCTCGCGTTCTATGCGCGTGACCGCGTCTACGTGCCCGAAGGGCCGGCAAAGTCGAGCGAGGGCGAGTTCCTGCGCGATTCGGAGGGACGCATCGTCTGGTTCCGAGTCGGCGGCCGCACGATGGCGCGGCTCTGACACTCGTTCTCGTGGGCCTCTGGTGCTTCGTCGTTGCACTGGCGGGCGGGGCTGTGGGACTCGTCCTCGGCAACATCCGGCTGCCGGTAGTGCTGCTTGCAGCCTCGACGCCGGCCGCCGGGGCTGGCGCGAACATCGGCATCTCGGGCGTCGCCGCGGTGACGGCGGGTCTCGTCCACGTGCGTGCCGGACGGGTGGACTGGCGCCTCGCAGCCTGGCTGCTGCCCCCGTCCGTCGTCGGCGCGCTTGCGGGCGGCTACCTGTCCGGGCTGCTGCCGAGCCGCGCGCTGCTCGGGGTGATCGGCGCAGTGCTGCTCGGGATGGCGGTCGATCTGCTCCGGCCGCGCAGCGCTCCCTCGGGACGCCGCCTCACCCCGCTCGAGACGATCGCGCTCGGCGGCTTGATCGGCCTGCTCGGTGGAGTCGTCGGGCTGATTCTCGGCTCCTTGCGGCTGCCCGCACTACTGCGCCTCGGCGAGCCCGCAGCGAAGGCGGTCGGCACCAACCTCGTCGTCGGCTTCTTCGTCGGCTGGGCCGGCGTCGTCGGCCATACCTCCGGCGGGGTGGACTGGTCCCTGCTCGGCGTCGGCGGCGCGGCTTCGATCCCGGGCGCGCTGCTCGGGGCCCGGCTCACCGGCCGTCTGCCCGAGGAACAGCTGCGGCGAGCGATCGCCGCCGTGCTCGTGGTTGCCGGTGTCGCGGCGCTGGTCGAAGCCTTCGTGTAGGAGGAAAATCGAACCGCGGAGCCCTGTCGACCGAAGGAAAGAGCGCCCTGACACTGAACAGAAGGCATCGGTTTCCACTCCTCAGGAGGAGCAATGGCTGATCGGTTGATGGCTCGTGATCAGACGCCCGCTCAGGCGGTCGCGATGCTCTTCGGCGCGACCTTCCTGCTCGTGGGCATCCTCGGGTTCATCCCCGGCATCACGACGCACTACGGCGACCTGGGCTTCGCGGGCGAGGACTCGTCGTCCAAGCTGCTCGGCATCTTCCAGACGAGCATCCTGCACAACATCGTGCACCTGCTCTTTGGCATCGCCGGCCTGTCGCTGGCGCGGACTTGGTCCGGCGCGCGAACCTTCCTGATCGGCGGCGGCGTCGTGTACCTGGCCCTGGGGCTGCTCGGGATCGTCGGCGGCGCCGACTGGATTCCGTCCAACACGGCGGACAACTGGCTGCACTTCGTGCTGGGCGCCGGCATGATCGGAACCGGATACGTGACGACGCGCGGGGGTGAGATGAGCCCCGCCTGAGAAAGCCGCCGAAGGCGGCTTTCTCAATGCGCTTTCTCACGCCCCCCACCAGAAGCCGGCCGCGATCACGACGTAGAAGCCGATGAGGACCACGCCTTCGGGCCACGTGCTCTCCCCGTCGTAGACGACCAGCGAGCCGACCATCGCGGCGAGGATGAGCGCGAAGGCGAACATCGTCGGAAAGACGAGCGTGAGCTCGGTCGCGAACGCCAGGCTGGCGAAGACCAGGACGGGGGTCAACACCAACGCCACCTGCAGCGACGAGTTGAGGATTACCGAGATTGCGAAGTCCGGCCGGTTCCGCGACGCCAGCTGCACGCCGACGACGTTCTCGACCGCGTTCCCGGCGATCGCGACCACCACGAGGCCGGCGAAGTCCGGACTCATGTGCAGTGTCTGGATCGCCGGCTGCAGTGCGGTGACGAACCAGTCGCTGACGAGCGCCGCCGCAATTCCCGCTGCCGCAAGCGTTACGCTCGTCGAGCGCAGCGACCAGCGCGGCGTCTCGTCCTGCTCCACCCCGACGCTGGCGAGCAATCCCGGCAGCGTGAGGACGAACACTGCGAGCAGCACGCCGGCACAGATCAGGCTCAACGTACGTTCGTGACCCACCGACGGCGCGTGGAAGGCGTGCGCGAGAGTCGGCAGCGCCAGCGTGGACGCCGCCAGTGCCGTGAGCGTGGCAATCATCCGCGTCCGCGACTTGTCGAACTGCTGAATTCCGTTCTTCAGTCCGCCGACCGTGAACGCGATCCCGAGCACGAGCAGCGAGTTCGCCAGGACGGAGCCGACGAGGGCGCCCTGCACGACCTCGATCAAGCCGTTGTGGAGGGCGAACAGCGCGATGAAGAGCTCGGGGAGATTCCCGAGGGCGGACTGCACCGCGCCCGCGCTGGAAGAGCCGAGGCGGGACCCGAGCTGTTCCGTCGCGGTTCCGACGAGCCTGGCGAGGGCCGCGATCGCGATCGCGGCAACGATGAAGGTGACTACCGGCTCGACATCAGCGAAATGGAGGACCGCGGCGGCGACGACGAGCGCCGCGTCCACGACGAGCTCGACGAGATCTCGGCGTGTCACCGCCAGGACGCTAGCGTTCGCGCGGATGTCGAGCGGAGACGAACTGCGGCGGACGATGCGGAACTTCCCTTCGGGCGTCTCGGTCGTCACGGCCGCGGGCGAAGGGCAGCGGATCGGCGTCACGATCGGCTCGCTCGTCTCGCTTTCGCTGGAGCCGCCACTGCTCGGAATCACGATCGGTCGGGACCTGGCGGCGCACGAGCTCCTGCGCGAAGCAGGCGCCTTCGCGGTGTCGATCCTGCGCGGGGATCAGGCGCAGCTCGCAGCGCATTTCGCCCGTGGCGTGCCGCCGATCGCGCTCTGGCAAGGGATCGCCGTTCGCGAGGGCACGACGGGCGCACCGCTGCTCGCCGACGCACTGGCGTGGCTCGAGTGCCGGATCGCCGACGAGCATCGCGTCGGCGACCACACATTGTTCGTCGGCGAAGTGGTCACGGCCGAAGAGGGGGAGCCTGGAAAGGCGCTGGTGTATCGCGAGCACAGCTACCACGTGGTGTGATGTAGGTGGATACCTCTGTCTCGGCTGTCGTGTTCGATCTAGACGGTGTCCTGGTCGATTCGGAACAAGTCTGGGACGAAATCCGGGAGCAACTTGCACGCGAGCGCGGCGGCACCTGGAGCGACACCGCCCAGCAGGACATGATGGGAATGAGCTCGCCCGAATGGTCGCGGTACATGCACGAGCGTGTCGGGCTGGCCGAGTCGCCCGAGGAGATCAACGCTGAGGTCGTGCGCCGGCTCCAGGCGCGCTACGCCGAGGAGCTGCCCCTCCTTCCCGGCGCGGTCGAAGCGGTCGACCGGCTCGCAGCGCGGTGGCCGCTCGGGCTCGCGACCTCGTCGAATCGCCCGGTGATCGACACCGTTCTCGAAGCCGCTCGGCTGACGCCGTTCTTCGCCGCGACGGTGTCCTCCGAGGAGGTGGCGCACGGCAAGCCTGCGCCCGACGTCTACGTAGAGGCAGCCCGTCGCCTGGGCGTCGACCCTCGGCGCGCGGCCGCGATCGAGGACTCCCACAACGGGATTCGCTCCGCCCGCGCCGCCGGCATGCGCGTTGTCGCGATCCCGAATCCCCACTTCCCGCCGGGCGCCGCGCTCGACGACGCGGACGTCGTGTTGTCGTCGCTCGACGAGCTGACGCCCGAGCGCGTCAGCCCTTCTTCTTGACCAGAAGCATGCCGTCGCGAACCGTGAGCATGACCTGCTCGACGCGTTCGTCTTCGCGCACGCGGTCGTTCAAGCACTGGATCGCGCGCGTCGGCTCGTCGTCGTGGTCGTCCTCGACGACACGGCCACTCCAGAGCGCGTTGTCGACGATCAACAGTCCGTTCGCCGCGAGCTTCGGCAGCAGCGCCTCGTAGTAGTTGACGTAGTTCCCCTTGTCGGCGTCGATGAAGACCAGATCGAACGGGCCCTCGAGCGAAGGCAGGGCGTCGAGCGCCTGCCCGAGTCGATACTCGATCCGGTCGGCGACGCCCGCTTCCTCGGCGTAGCGGCGCGCGATCGCCGTCGTGTCCGGGTTGACGTCGTACGTGATCACCTTGCCCGTTCCCGTGAGCGCGCGCGCCATCGAGATCGACGAGTACCCCGTGAACGTGCCGAGTTCGAGCACGAGCTGCGCGCCGGTCGAGCGAACGAGGAACTCGAGGAACTTCCCCTCGATCCGCCCGACCATCATCCCGGGTGCCGTCGTCTTCTCGCGCGTCTCGGCCTCCAACCGGTCGAACAGCTCCCCGCCCGGAGTCGTGTACTCCTCGGCGTAGCGCTCGACGGCGTCGTCGACCAAGCTCACGCGGCGAACCTACCGAACAGCACGCACCCGTTGTGGCCGCCGAGTCCCATCGCGTTCGACAGTGCGACGTCGACCTGCGTGCGGCGCGCTTCGTTCGGGACGTAGTCCAGATCGCAGGCAGGGTCCGGCTGTTCGTAGTTGATCGTCGGCGGCAGCACGCCGTCGTGCAGTGCGCGCACGCACATCAGCGCCTCGATCGCGCCCGCGGCGCCGAAGCAGTGCGCGGTCATCGACTTCGTCGAAGAGACCGCGAGCGAGTACGCGTGGTCGCCGAACACGTCCTTGATCGCGAGCGTTTCCGCCGCGTCGCCGAGGGGCGTCGAGGTTCCGTGGGCGTTGATGTATCCGACCCGCTCGGGCTCGACGTTCGCGCGCTTCAGCGCGGCGCGCATCATCTCTGCGACACCCACCGATTCGGGGTCCGGCTGTGCCATGTGGTGTGCGTCGTTCGACGCGCCGTAGCCGAGCACTTCGGCGTACACCTTCGCGCCGCGCGCCTGAGCGCGCTCGAGATCCTCCAGCACCAGGATGCAGGCTCCTTCACCCATGACGAAGCCGGCCCGCGTCGCGTCGAAGGGCCGGGAGGCGCGCGGCGGGTATTCGTCCTCGACGGCGAGCCCACGCATCGCGCAGAACCCGGCCAGGATCAACGGATGCATACACGCCTCCGTGCCGCCGGCCAGCACGGCGTCCGCGTCACCTCGCTTGATCAGCTCCGCCGCCTCCCCGACCGCGTGCGAGCCGGTCGCACACGCAGAGACGACCGCATAGTTCGGCCCCCGGATGCCCAGCGAGATCGCGACCTGGCCGCTCGCCGAGTCGACGAGCACGTTGGGCAGGAAGTACGGCGACACCCGATCGGCGCCCCGCTCGCGGAAGATCTCGGCCTGCTCCATGATGCCGAGGAACCCGCCGATCGCCGACCCGAGAATGATCCCGACGCGGGTCGGATCGAATTCGCGCAGCCCTGCGTCGTCCACCGCCTCGCTCGCCGCGGCGAGCGCGAGCAGGACGTTTCGGTCGAGCCGCCGCGCCTCCTTCGGGGGGGCGACGCCCGACGGGTCGAAGTCCTTGACCTCGGCGGCGACGCGGACAGGAAAACCGCTTGGATCGAACGAACGGATCCAGTCGATGCCGCTCCGCCCGTCGACCGCCGCCTCCCACGTCGCCCGCGCGTCGTTCCCGAGCGGTGTGACGGCGCCGAGCCCGGTGACGACGACCCTTCTCACAGCTTCGGCAGCTTAGACGTGTCTGATGCACTCCCCGGTTACGGGAATCGGCAGGTTTCACGAGGAACCGGCAGGGGTATGTCTGAGACCCGTAGGGCCGTTAAACGAGGGGGCCCCGAAAAGCAACGAAGTGAGGAGGGAAAGTGGCGTCAGCCGCTCCGGTCATCGCGCCCGTGAAGCCCGGGCTCGTGTTCTTTCATTCATCGGTCTCGGGCGGCTGCAGACGTGTGGAGGGGTTTCTTGCCCAGGTCCTGCAGCGTCGGCGCAATCACGAGACGTTCAAGCTCTATCGCGTCGCACAGGAAGATCGGCCCGACCTCATCGAGCGTTTCGGCATCGAAACCGTGCCGACGCTCGTCGTCGTCGAGGGCAAGACGGTGCGCGCACGGCTCGAGAAGCCCCGCGGATGCCGCGAGATCGAAGCATTCCTGCAACCCTGGCTGCACTGATCTGCTGAGGACCGCAAGGTGACGACAGGGCCCGGATCCCGCCCCGTCACACCTCACACGGCGAGTCCTTCCTCCTTCATAGACAGTTCTGCGAACTTGTCCCAGTTCGCGTCGATCTCCTTCGCCATCCGCTCCTCGTCGGCACGGTTCTGACGCGCCGCCTCGGCGGTCTCCTCGTCGCCGGCGTGCATTGCGACGCGTTCGAGCAGCTGGTAGGCGGCGATCTCCATGTGCTCGGTTGCGTAACCGTCCCGCGCATTCCGTCCCGCTTTCTCGCCGCGTGCGAGGTCGACGACGCTCTTCATCAGCGCACCGAACATCCCGCCCGCCTCGCGCACGACCGACGGAGACGCGCCGTGCGCCTGGAGGCGCGACCGCATGCGGTCGGCGTGCGTCTCGGTCTCCGCCTTGTGCTGCCGCAGCTTCTCCTTGATCTCCGCGTCGTCCGTGGTGGAAATCATCGCGTCGAGCATGCGGAGCACGCTCTGCTCCATGGCGAGCGCCTCGTCGATGTGCTTGACGAGCTGCCGGTCCAGCTCCTCGTGCTTCGCCATCTCAATCCTCCTCAGCTCGAAGAGCGCGTACTCGGTGCCCTTGAACGTGGCGCTTCCGCGCAGGACATTCCCCTCGCCGTGGACGACGTCGACGAACCCGCTGAACGGGGCGCGGTAATGCAACTCGTTTCCCCGGACGTCGAACGGAATCCGGATCGGCCCGAGCATGGTCTCGCCGCGCGCGCCGTGGATGCGCTTGCGCATCCCGAGCAGCGGCGGAAGCACTCCGCTCCGGCGCCTCACCTCCCAGATCCCGTCGAGTTGCGCCACGGGGGTAGGGTCTCCGCCGATGCCCGGTCGAAACGTCCCCTTTCCGCCGATGGAGGCGGAGCTGGTTCGCTCGCTCCCCGAGGGGGAGGGCTGGCAGTACGAGCCGAAATGGGACGGCTTTCGCGGCGTGCTCGAGAACGACGGCGGCGAGCTCGCGCTCTGGTCGCGGAACGAGCGTCCGTTGCTCCGCTATTTCCCCGAGCTGAGACCGCTCGGCGAGCTGCTCCCGCCCCACTCCGCGCTCGACGGCGAGATCGTGATCGCGCGCGAGGGCGCGCTCGACTTCGACTCGATGCAGATGCGGCTCCATCCCGCCGAGTCGCGGATCCGCAAGCTGTCGGCGGAGATCCCCGCCCAGTTCGTGGTCTTCGACGTGCTGCTCTGGGACGGCGAGCCTGTGTGGAAGCGCCCGCTCGAGGAACGGCGCGCCGAGCTCGAGCGTCTCGGGAAGGGCTTTCGGCTGTCGCCGTGCACCCGCGACGTCGCCGACGCTCGCGGCTGGCTCGACGAGTTCGAGGCGATGGGTCTCGACGGCGTCGTCGCCAAGAAGCTCGGCCTTCCCTACCTCCCGGGGTCGCGCGAAGGAGTCGTGAAGGTGAAGGAGGAGAAGACCTCCGACTGCGTCGTCGTCGGGCTGCGCTGGAAGGGCGACCGGGAGAAGATCGCCACGCTCCTGCTCGGCTTGTACCGGGACGACGGCGGACTCGACTACGTCGGCTCGTGCGCGGTCGCGGCGAAGACGCAGGACGACGTGGCGAAGAAGGTGCTGCCGCTGCTCGAGGACGCGCCGGACCGCCGCTTTTCGGAGCCGAACCGCTGGGGCACCGGCGAGCTCGAGGAAGCCGCGGTGCGCCCCGAACTCGTCGTCGAAGTCCGCTACGACAAGGTGCAGGGCAACCGCTTCCGGCACGGGACGAAGTTGCTGCGCTGGCGTCCCGACAAGGACCCGAAGGACTGCACCTGGCGGGAGCTCAAGCCGCCGAGAGACCCGAACGCGCCGACGATCGAATCGCTGCTGGCATGAAGCCCGAGCAGGACGGCTACGGCCAGATGCTGCTCGGCGCGCTCGAGGAGGATCCGCGCGCCGTGGAGATCGTGGAGCGAGACGACCGTTTCATCAGTGCAAGCGTGATGGGCGCGCGCCTGTATCTGGCGCCGTTTCGCCGCTGGCCGCCACATCACCGGCAGGCGATGCGCTTCGTCCGCGGCCGCGTGCTCGACATCGGCGCCGGCGCAGGGCGCGTTGCCCTCCACCTTCAGCAACGCGGCCTTGAAGTCGTCTCGATCGACATCTCGCCCGGTGCGGTCGAGGTCTGCCGCCGGCGCGGTGTCCGCGACGCGCGCGAGCTCTCGATCGACGACGTCGACGGGTCGCTCGGGACCTTCGACACGATTGTGATGCTCGGGAACAACTTCGGCCTGTTCGCCAGCCGCACCAAGGCGAAGAGGCTGCTGCGGCGCTTCCACTCGCTGACCTCCGAGCGCGGACGCATCGTCGCGGAGACGCGCGACGTCCGGACCGGGGACGACCCCGCGCACGTGCGCTACCGGAAGCGGAACGTCGCGCGCGGGCGGATGCCGGGTCAGATCCGTATTCGCATTCGCTACCGCGATGTCGCGACGCCGTACTTCGACTACCTGATGGTTGGGCGCGACGAGCTCCGCGAGCTCCTCGACGGAACGGGCTGGACGCTCGAGCGGACGATCGATTCCGACGACACGTACATCGCGATCGTCGAGAAGGAGCCGGCCTAGACTAGGCAATTGCGCTTCGGCTGTTTAAGGTGGTCGCTCTTGCGCCGAATCCTGGTCTTCGCTGCGCTCGTCCTCTTCGCCGTCGCCTCCCTCGCAGGCGCGACGCACGCCGCTGCGCCCTCGAGCGTGACGATCGCGGGGTCGCTGCAGAGCGAGCTCGGCTGCCCCGGCGACTGGCAGCCCGACTGTGCGGCGACGCACCTTTCCTATGACGGCGGAGACGACGTCTGGCAGGGAACGTTCGCCGTTCCTGCCGGGAACTGGGAGTACAAGGCGCCGCTGAACGACTCATGGGATGAGAACTACGGTCTGCACGCGCAGCGCGACGGCGCCAACATCCCGCTCAATCTCGCCGCACCGGCCTCGGTCAAGTTCTACTACGACAACGACACGCACTGGGTCACGGACAACAAGAACTCCGTGATCGCGGTCGCGCCCGGCAGCTTCCAGTCCGAGCTGGGCTGCCCCGGGGACTGGGATCCGGGCTGCCTGCGCTCCTGGCTGCAGGACCCGGACGGCGACGGAATCTACAGCTTCGAGACCACGGCGCTGCCGCCCGGCTCGTACGAGGCCAAGGTCGCGCTCAACGAGTCATGGGACGAGAACTACGGCCAGGGCGGCGTTCGCAATGGGGCGAACATTCCGTTCACTGTTCGCGCGGCAGGAGCGAAGATCCTCTTCCGCTACGACGCGGCGACGCACGTCTTGACGATCCTTGCCGGCCACGCCCAGGACGGGAACGTGGAGTGGGACGGGCTGCGCCACGACTCCCGCTCGACGCTGTACCGCGCTCCGGGCGGAGCGGTGCCCGCCGGCACGCCGGTCAAGGTCCGCTTCCGCACGTTCCACGACGACGTCACGTCCGTGAAGCTGCGGCTCTACGACGTCAACGCGAATGCGCAGCGGATCGTCGGCATGGAGCGGGTCGCGAGCGACGTCTCCTGCTACCAGGCAAGTCTCGCGTCCGAGAGTTGCGACTACTGGCAGACGACCCTGCCGAACGGCTCGCCGAACAACGTCTGGTACCGGTTCGTCGTCAGCGACGGCACCAAGACCGCCTATTACGCCGACGACACGAGCGCCCTCGACGGCGGCCTCGGCGCGCCGAGCGACAACCCGGTGGACTACAGCTGGGCGCTGACCGTCTACGTGCCCGGCTTCCAAGCGCCGGCGTGGGCGCGGAACGCCGTGATCTACCAGATCTTTCCCGACCGCTTCGAGAACGCCGTCGTGGGCAATGACCCGGTGCCGGGGAACGGTGGCGGCTGGAGCAACGACCCACGCTATGCCTATCCGGGCGGCGACCCGAGCAATCCGGCGAACGACCCCGCGTGGGACCGCGTCACCGAGCTGAACTGGAACGACCTGCCGGAGGGCTACTGCCGCAACTACGCCGGCGCGACGGCGCAGACGTGCCCGCGCCGGTTCCCGGCCCCGGGAACGATGGAGGGCCCGCGCGGTCGCGACTACTACGGCGGCGACCTGCAAGGGATCCGGAAGCAGCTCGACTATCTGCAGCAACTCGGCGTCACCGCCCTCTACCTGAACCCGATCTTCGCGTCCGGGTCGAACCACGGCTACGACACGCGCGACTACCTGAAGATCAATCCGTACTTCGGCACGCTCGACCAGTTCCGTGAGCTCGTGTCGCAGGCGAAAGCACGAGGGATCCGCGTGATCCTCGACGGAGTCTTCAACCACATGTCGTCCGACAGCCCGTTCTTCGACCGCTACCACCACTATTCCGAGACGGGAGCCTGCGAATCCGCCACTTCGCAGTGGCGGCCGTGGTTCTCGTTCCACAACGCGAACGCGCCCTGCGGCTCGAGCGACTACGACGGCTGGTTCGGCTTCGACTCGATCCCCGTGCTGCAGAAGGGACACGCCGACGTGCAGTCGTACTTCCTGACGGGAGCAAACAGCGTCTCCCGCTACTGGCTGCAGCAGGGAGCATCCGGCTGGCGGCTCGACGTGTCCGGCGATCCGTCGTTCCCCAACGGTTATTGGGAGTCGTTCCGAGACGTCGTCAAGGCAACCGATCCGCAGGCGCTGACGATCAGCGAGACGTGGCAGAAGGACACGACGCTGCTGCGGATGCTCCGCGGCGACCGGCTCGACACGACGATGAACTACCGCCTCCGCGACGCGGTGATCGGCCTGCTTACGCCGTCGGCTACCTTCGACTCGAAGGGTTTTGCCGACAGCGGGCATCCGCTGAAGCCGTCGGAGTTCGCCTCGCGCCTCGCCTCGATCCGCGAGGACTATCCGGACGCGGCCTACTACTCGGCGATGAATCTGCTCGACAGCCACGACACGGAGCGCCTGCTCTGGGCGCTCACGCCCGGCGCGGAAACGCGCGCGGACAGGGAGCAGAACGCGGCGAACGTGGCGGCCGGCAAGCAGCGGCTGAAGCTCGCGAGCCTGATCCAGTTCACGCTCGCGGGCGCGCCGACCGTCTACTACGGCGACGAGGTCGGACTCACCGGGGACGACGACCCGGACAACCGCCGAACGTTCCCGTGGAGCGCGCAGGACGGGACGCTGCTCGACCATTACAAGCAACTGAGCGCGCTCCGTCGGCAGCTGCCTGTGCTCGTCGACGGGGACTTTCGGATCTTGAGCACCGACGACGGGGCCGGCGCTGTTGCGTTCGGTCGCAAGACGAGCTCGCAGGCGGCGATCGTCGTCCTCAACCGCAGCGGCTCGCCACTCGCGGTCGACGTCCCGCTCGGCGGCTACGTCCCCGACGGCGTGGCGCTTTCGTATCGCTACGGCGGCAGCGGGGCCTCGACGGTCTCGGGAGGAACGCTGCACGTCACGGTCGGCGCGATGAGCGGAGCGCTGCTCGCCAACAACTCCGTCGATCTCGATCCGCCGGCGGCCCCGGCCGGGCTGCACGTGACGAGCGAGGGGAACGGCCGTGTCGCCCTCGAGTGGAACGCCGTCGCAGGTGCAGCCTGGTACGACGTCTACCGGAGCCCGGTGTCGGGCGGCGGCTACGTGAAGGCGAACGCTACGCCCGTCACGGGCACGGCCTTCGACGACACCGGACTGGTCAACGCGCGCACCTACTACTACGTCGTTCGCGCGGTCGATGCGGCCGGCAACGCGAGCGCCGACTCGAACGAGGTCAGCGCGCTGCCCCACCTGACGATCGGCTGGGCGAACCTGCAGTGGCCCCCGACGATGAACCACACGATCAGCACCGTGAACCGCACCGACAACGCCTACGGACAGGTGTGGATCGAGAACGCGACCAAGAACCCAGGCCCGACCGAGAGCCTCCAGGCCCAGCTCGGCTTCGGCCCGCACGGATCGAATCCGGTCGGGAACGCGTCCTGGACGTGGATCGACGCGACCTTCAACACGCAGGCGGGCGAGAACGACGAGTTCGTCGCCAGCATGCTTCCCGAGGCGATCGGCACGTACGACTACCTCTACCGGTACTCCACGACGAGCGGGCGCGACTGGCTCTACGCGGATCGCAACGGGCCGGTCGCCAATACCGCCGCTCCACCGCCGAACCCCGGCGTCCTCACCGTGGTTGCGAGCTCGGACACGTCAGCGCCGGCGCCGCCGACCGGCGTGCATGTCGTCACCGCTTCCCCGACGAGTGTCGAGATCGCGTGGAACCCGGTCGGCGGCGACCCGACTCTCTACGGGTACGAGATCCTGCGCGGCAACTCCTCCGGCGGCCCGTACGCGAAGCTCGCGCTGATCACCGGCACCGACTACGTCGACGCGAACGTCGTCGAGGGCTCGACGTACTTCTACGTCGTGCGCTCCGTCGACACGTCCTTCAACCGTTCGGCCAACTCGTCCGAGGTGAACGCGAAGGCGGAGCTGCGCACGATCACGCTGATCTTCAACGTGACGGTTCCCGCGACCACCGACGCGACCGGCCGTTCCGTCCACATCGCCGGATTCCTCGACCGGCTCGACGGCAACTTCCCGCAGTGGGATCCGAGCGCCACCGCACTCGCGCGCGTCGACGCCACACACTGGAGGATCCAGTTCACGGGTAAGGAAGGGACCCAGCTCGAATACAAGTACACGCTCGGCGACTGGGATCACGTCGAGAAGGACGGCGGCTGCGGCGAGATCGCGAACCGTCAGCTCACGCTCTCCTACGGCGCGAGCGGCACGCAGACGGTGAACGACACCGTGGCGAACTGGCGCAACGTCCCGCCCTGCGGGAACTAGCGCACGTTTGCATCCGGGCCGCTCGGGAAGGCGGTCCGCATGGCAACGAAGAAGCAGACACAAGCCGCAAAGCGGAACGTCCAGAAGGCGCAGGCGGCGGCGACGCGCAAGCGGACGATCGCGCACTTGCCGACGAGCACGCGGCGATCGCTCGTCCAGCAGGCTCAGCGTGCGCGCCGGCGCGGCGGCACGGCCGGTCACGCACTCGAGGACCGCAACCGCCAGCAGCTCTACGACCTCGCGAAGCGCAAGAAGATCCCCGGACGCTCGAAGATGGGCAAGTGGGATCTGATCAAGGCCATCCGCAAGGCCGGCTGACGCTCATCTCGCCTGCTTAGGCAACGCGCCCGTTCGGCCATGGCCGGGTCACAGAAGCGGACGTGTTCCGTCAAGACGGCGGCTCGAGGCCGAGCTGCTCGAAGCGCGGCTTGAGCGACGGCCGATGGCGCCACATGCCCTTCATCGGGTCCCCCACGGCCGCTATGCGGTCGCGCATGGTCTCGATCGTGAAGGCCTCCGGCTCGACGTCCGCCACCTCCTCCCAGAGGAGCGGCGCCGAGACGCGCGCGTCCGCCGTCGGGCGCACCGAGTAGGCGCAGGCGATCGTCCGGTCGCGCGCGTTCTGGCCGAAGTCGACGAAGACGCCGCGCCGGTCGGCGACCTTCCACGTCGTCGTCGCGACCTCCTGGTCGCCTACGCGTCGCTCCACCTCCTGCGCCAGCGCCTTCGCGAACCTCCGCACCTCCGGGAACGGCAGCTCGACCTTGATCGGCGCCAGGATGTGCAGGCCCGTGGCGCCCGACGTCTTCGGATAGGTGCCGAGCCGGAGCTCGTCCATCACCTCGCGTACGACGAGCGCGATCTCCCGCACGTACGGCCATTGCCCGTCGAACGTCGGATCGAGGTCGATCAGCAGGTAATCCGGCTTCTCGATCTCCTCGACGCGCGAATGCCACGTGTGCAGCTCGATGCAGCCGAGGTTGATCACCCAGGCGAGCGCCGCGGCATTGTCGATGACCGCGAAGACGGTCGTATGCCCGCTGGGGAAGCGGACGAACTGCTCGCCGACGTATTCCGGATGCGGTGGCACGCGCTTCTGGTGGAAGAACTCGCCCTCGACCCCGTTCGGGAAGCGCTTCATGTGGAACGGTCGGCGCCGCAGGTGCGGCAGGACGCAGTCCGCGACGTCGAGGTAGTAGGCGACCAGGTCGCCCTTCGTCAGGCCCCGCTCGGGGAAGAACGGCTTGTCCGGATTCGAGATCCGGACGTCGTGGCGACCGACTTTCATCGTGGTAGTGTCGCCTCTTCATGCGCCGGGTCGTCGTGTTGGTGCTCCTGCTCGCCCTCGCGATCGTCGCGGCCGCGACGGTCGGCCGGACGACGCCGCCGACCGCGACCGCGGCGCTGTCGGCAACCTGCCGCGGTGCAGTCGACACTCTGAATCTCGTCAATCCCGGTCAACTGACGGTCGGCACCGACAACCCCGCCTATCCGCCCTGGTTCGGGGGCACCCCGGCGAAGGGCTCGAAGTGGAAGCTCAGCGACCCCACGAGCGGCAAGGGCTTCGAGTCGGCGGTCGCGTACGCAGTCGGTCAGTACCTCGGGTTCGCCCGCTCGGACGTCGAGTGGATCTACACGCCGTTCAACAAGTCCTTCGCGCCGGGGAAGAAGGCGTTCGACTTCGACATCAACGAGATCTCGTATTCGCCGGCACGCGCGAAGGTCGTGACGTTCAGCGCCTCCTACTACGACGTCAACCAGTCGATCGTCGTCAACAAAGGCACGTCGATCGCCGGCGTGCGGTCGATCGCCGGCCTGCGCAAGTACAAGCTCGGCGCGCAGCTGGGCACGACGAGCTACCAGTACATCGTCGACAGGATCAAGCCGTCGTCGAAGCCTTCGGTCTATCCGAAGAACGACGCAGCCGTGCAAGGGCTGAAGAACAAGCAAATCGATGGACTCGTGGTCGACCTGCCGACGGCGTTCTACGTGACGGCCGTGCAGGTGCCCAACTCGAAGATCCTCGGACAGTTCCCTACGCCCGCCGGCGGGGAGCACTTCGGGATGGTCTTCCAGAAGGGGAACCCGCTCGTCACGTGCGTGAACCAGGCGCTCGCGAACCTCAAGAAGACCGGGCAGCTGAAGCAAATCCAGCAGAAGTGGCTGGCGAAGGCGACCGGCGCCCCGGTCCTGCGCTAGCACGCTGAAGCGCACGCACCGCACCGTCGGGATCGCGCTGGCGAGCACCGTCGTCGTCTGGACGGCGATCGTCCTCCTCGTCACGCAGTCCTCCGGCTGGCCGGAGGTGCGTCGCACCTTCTTCGACTGGGGCTACTTCTGGGACTCACTGCCGGAAATCGCATCCGCCTTCAAGCTGAACGTGAAGATCTTCTGCATCTCCGAGGTGTTCATCCTCGTGTTCGCCCTGCTGCTCGCGGTGTTGCGCAGCCTGCGCGGCCCAGTGTTCTTCCCGATGCGCGCGCTCGCGATCGCGTACGCCGACTTCTTCCGCGGCGTGCCGACGATCCTCGTGATCGCCCTTCTGGGGTTCGGCGCGCCCGCGCTGCAGCTGCAGCACGTGCCGACGTCGGTCACGTTCTGGGGCATCGTGGCGCTCGTCCTCGTCTACACGGCGTACGTGTCCGAGGTGTACCGCGCCGGAATCGAGTCGGTGCATCCCAGCCAGGAGGCCGCGGCGCGCTCGCTCGCGCTGTCGCACTCCCAGACGCTCCGCTTCGTGATCCTGCCGCAGGCGGTTCGACGGGTGATTCCGCCGCTCCTCAACGACTTCATCGGGCTGCAGAAGGACACGGCGCTCGTCGGCTTCCTCGGCGCGGTCGAGGCGTTCAACCAGTCGCAGATCGATGCGTCGGCAACGTTCAACTACACCCCGTTCCTGGCTGCGGCGCTGCTCTTCGTCGCGATCACGATCCCGCTCGCCCGCTTCACGGACTGGCTCGTCGCGCGCGACCGGCGCCGCCAGCTCGCGTCCGCCCGATGAGCGACGCTCTCCGGATCGAGGGGCTGCGGAAGTCCTTCGGATCGAACGAGGTGCTGCGCGGCATCGACCTGACGCTCGCCGAGCACGAGGTCGTCTGCATGATCGGCGCGTCCGGCTCGGGGAAGTCGACGCTGCTCCGCTGCGTGAATCTGCTCGAGCCGATCGACGCCGGGCGCATCGTCGTCGGAGGCGACGAGATCACGGCGCCGCACGTCGACGTCAACCGCATTCGACGCCGCGTCGGGATCGTGTTCCAGGCGTTCAATCTCTTCCCGCACATGACGGTGCTGCGCAACGTGACGCTCGCGCCGACGAAGGCGCTCGGCGTCCCGCGCGACCGCGCGGAACAGGAGGCGGTCGAGCTGCTCGCGCGCTTCGGGCTCGCCGACAAGACGCGCGAGTACCCGGACCGTCTCTCCGGAGGGCAGCAGCAGCGCGCGGCGATCGTTCGCGCCCTGGCGATGCGTCCGCAGCTGATGCTGCTGGACGAGGTGACCAGCGCGCTCGACCCGGAGCTCGTCGGCGAGGTGCTGGCCGTGATCCGCGAGCTCGCCGCCGGCGGGATGACGATGCTGATCGCGACCCACGAGATGTCGTTCGCGCGTGAGACTGCGCACCGGATCTGCTTCCTCGACGCCGGCGTGATCCTCGAGCAAGGCCCGCCCGACGAGATCCTGGCCAACCCCCGCGAGCCGCGGACGCAACAGTTCCTCCAGCGAGTGATCGAATCGGGACGGCTTGCTGTCTAACCTGTAGCCATGGAACTCGAAGGACCCTCCCGCACAGACGTCAGGCTCGAGCCGCTCGAGGACTACCTCGTCGTCGAGCCGCTGGACGAGACCGAGACGGCGAGCGGCCTGATCGTCCCCATCAACGAGGCCGCGCAGACGCGGACCGGAATCGTCGCCTCGACCGGCCCGAGCGTCGAGGACGTCGAGCCAGGAGACAAGGTCCTGTACCCGCGTGAAGCGGGCTACGAAGTGCGCCTGGCGAGAAGCCCGATCCGGATGCGAGCGATCCGCCGGGAGGACCTGATCGCCAAGGTCCACGACTGACGAGCCCTCCCCGGCGAGGACCGAGCAGTCCTTCCAGAGGAAGAACCCCCAGGCCCCACTTCGGACCCTGCACGCCGCCCCCCAAACCCGCCCGCGCGCGCCAGCGCGCTTGGGCAAAAAAAGGGCCCCTCCACCTTTGCCGCAGAGGGGCCGCAGTGCCGGGAGTATGAGGGGGAAGCCGGCACGTCCATTTTTACTAGCGAGCCAGCAGCCTGTAATGCCTCCATTGGGGGAATTCGCGCCCGAACCATCGGATACCCTGTCGCGCACCGGAGAAGTGGCCGAGTGGCTGAAGGCAGCGCCCTGCTAAGGCGTTAAGGGGGTACAAACCTCCTTCGAGGGTTCGAATCCCTCCTTCTCCGCTAGCCCGGGCAGTCCGGGCGCATTCGGGAGGGGTGGCAGAGCGGTCGAATGCGGCGGTCTCGAAAACCGTTTCGGGCCGTTAGGTCCGACGAGGGTTCAAATCCCTCCCCCTCCGCCTCATCGAGAAACCGCATCGTTATGCGGTTTCTCGGCCTACTTTTGTAGTCACCTGAGGCTACGCCTGTAGCCAGTTCTGACGACGTACGTGGAGGTGATGGCGCCAGATTGGACAACGGCCGCCGCGGTCTTTCTGATCGCCGCAAACCAAGCGTAAGCGCAGCGCTGATCCGAGCTGCGGCCGCGAATATGACCGGCGGCAGCGCGAGTGTTCAGCCCCGCTCGACGCGGTACCAGACTCTCCAGTCGCCGAGGTCCTCGGGCTCGATCTCCTCGTCGCCGGGTCCGAACATGCCGAGCCATGAGTCGGGCGGGCCGGTGAACACTCGGCGGTAAGGCGGCAGCTTGTCGTCGGGGTCGAAGGTGTCGAGTTCGACACGGACGAGTTCTATCGCGAGGTGCCGTTCAACGAAGCCCTCAAACAATGGCAGGTCGAGGTGCACCGTGTTCTTGTGCGGCTTGTCGGAGATCTCATACTCGCCCTTCGACGGCAGGCGGGTCTCCTGGCGCTGCCCGCCGTTATCGCGCGAGTAGACGCGGGCACGGAACCGGAACTCGCCCGCGCCCTTCAGGAACGGGTCGTGGTCGTCGAGGATCTGGATACGCTCCAAGACGACGCGGAGCGCCTGACCTCTTTCCGTCCCAGCCTGGTCGTCCCAGGCACTCGCGTCGCCGGCCTGATCAGCGAAGCTGCGCCCGCGCTTGCGGGCCAGGGCCAGCTCGCGCTCGATGATCGGCCGCCACCGGTCGCGCTTCGGCAGCAGCGCGAGGCGGCGTTGGAACAACTCGACCAGCCGCCGTTCGGGCGCGATCAGGTCGGCGGCCTTCCCGACCTGGATGTTGAGTTGGAAGCCACCCAGGACGCGCCGCGTGTCCGACCGCATCTGCAGCACGTCGACGATGAACTTTTGCCCCTTCTTGATCCCGGCCGGCAGGGTGACCGTGATCAGCCCGGAGAGGTGGTCGCCCCAGAACGGCGGCACGGGCAGGTAGGTCGGGCCGCCAACGGCCAGGCGTAGTGTCTGCGCGTCGACGATCTTGACCGTGCCCGGCGCATGGCGCAGGTTGCGGTAATTGACCGTCTCGGTGACCGACGCTCCCGGCAGGTAGAGGTCGACGATCGACGCCTTCGGCAGGTTGTTCCAGAAAAGGACCAGCTCGTCGAGGCCTTCGGCCGGTTTCCACTGATCGATGTCGAACTGCCAGCGCTCGGCCTCATCGCGCGCGGCATGCGTACGCGCTCGCCGCGCCTCGACAAACTCGGGCACGAGTCTCAGCCACCCTCCAAGCACGTGCTCGGTGTGGTCACCGGCATGGTGCCCGTTCGCCATCGAAGGCGGCGCCGGGCGCGCCGGAAGCGGCATCTCGGCGGGCTCGCCGAACTCATCGACAGTGCCCTCTGGCAGCGCGTGTTCGGTTTCCTGACCGTTATCGCCCGCTTCGTGGTCGTGCTCCATGTGGCCGATGTCTTCATGCGCGGACATCAGCTCGTGCTCGCGCTCCCTCGCGAGCGCGCCCTTGATCCGGACCAGCGGCCGGCCGCGGCGGCGACGGGTGAGGTCGATGTCGAAGCTGTGCTGCACGGTCCGCGTCTCCGGCGAGCCAGGGTTGGCCGTCTGCACGATCAGCAAGTTGCGCTGCGCGAGATTGTCGGAGTTGCCGGGATTCGTTCCCGGCACCGTCGGGTCAGGGGCGTAGACCAACTCGACGACCATGCACTGGTGGTTGCCAACGAGGAGGTCGCGCACCGACCGCAGACTCCCAGCAGAAAGTGTGTTAAACGGACCGTTCGGGTTAGCGGGCAGATAGTTCTGCGGAAAACGCGCCGTGCTCTGGTTGATGTCGAGGTAGGCGCCGTAGAAGCTGACCGCCTCGCCGCCGCCAGTCGGGCCGAAGCTGAAGATGTTCTTCGGGTCGGTTTGCGCCGTCAGCGCCTGTGTCAGCGGCACGCGCGGCGCCGCGAAGAACGGCACAGACGCCAGCTCATCGCTGGTCGTTCGCCCGAGCAGCGCGATTCCGCTCACTAGGTCGCGGCGGTAGGCGAGCGTGTCATCGAAGCTGACGTTGGCCACGCCCCAGCGAAAGAGGCGGAACGAGGTGCGCACATCCGCTGCGCCCGCCGCGCTCTGAAGGCGCACTTTGGCCAGCGCGAAATTGAACACGTTGACGCCGCCGACCTGGGTCGAGTACTCGAGCACGGACGCCGCCTGGTCTTGCGTCAGGCCGTCGAAGCTTTCCCCGCCGGCGCTGCCGTTGCCTGCACGCAGATTGTCGATCACCTGCGCGATGAAGACGTTCGGGTCGCTCCAGCCGGCGGCGGCGCCGAATCGGCCTTGGCCCTGGTTGATCTTGAAGACGCGCGTGTCGACGCTCAGCCACGAGGTCGGGCCGTCGAGCATGTAGGGGTTCGGTGCGAGCTGCAGACGCACTCGCGCTGACTCGTCGACGACGATGTTGCCGGCGCGGTCGCGAGCGCTCACCACCACCTTCACGTCTTGGCTGCCGCCCGGCGGCAGACCGGCGAACATCATGTTGCCGGTGAAAGTGACGCCGCAGCGATAGGTGACGCGCTGCGGGACGCTCGGATGCAAAGCCGGGTCCTCGGCGTCCGCGCCTGTCACCGTCACGGCAACGTCGGCGATCGGAGCGTCGGTCGCGACGTCGCGAAGCTCAAGCGTCGGCGGATGGGTCAGGCCAGCGAACAGTCCCGCAGCGCGCAGCGGCGGCGCGATCAGGCCGTACAGCTCGGGCAGGACATCCGGCGGCCAGGCAATCGGCACCGCGCGAGAGGTGCGATCTTGGATGATGACGTAGAAGGCGTTGTCGAAAACGCTCTGGCCGCCAGCCGCAATCGCGTCGACCTGGTCTTTCGAGAAGGTGCTGCGGTCGAGATAGACGGTCACGGACGGGGCATCCTTCTCCTGGATCAATGTGACCTCAGCGGTCTGCTCATGGTCGAAGCCGTCGAGCATCTCGTACGCTGTGCCGGGGCCAAGCGCCGGGCTAAAAGCAGTCGTCGTCGCCAGCGCCGTCGCCGAGCCGATCGTGTTCACCTGCCGCACCTGACCGCCGGCGCGAATAAGAGCGCCGGGCCGAAAAAGGTTGCTGAAGTTGGTTCCGGCGCCTGTGACGTTGACGCCGACGCTCGAGATCGTGCCGGGATGAGGTGGTGTCGTTCCGTCCGGCAGTCGCGTGCAGCGCAGCGTGCCGGTCAGCCGAATCGCGCTGTTGGCGAACCCGACCGGCCCAGCCGGTGGCGCGGCGGGGCTGTCGGACAGGAAGGGACCGTTCCCGGCACCATCGACGGTGCCGGGGCTGCCGTCGAAGACGAAGTCCTCGAAGAAGTCGGCGGCCTGCGGCCGCTCGTTGGCCGCGGCCGACGCTGTGCCGACAGGCATGACGATCAGGTTGCGGGTCAGGTTGATCGGCACAGTCTCGACGCCCGCGGCAGGGCGAATCACGTCGAGGCGCAGCGTCAGCTCGAGCGGACGGTCGAACGGGTCGCGGCGGACGTTGATGCGGAAGCGCAGCGTTCCCTGACCAGTGTCGAGCTGCAGCCCGCCGATCGCCCCGGCCGGGTCCAGCGCATCGGCGGCTGCGCCCGGCTCGCGCACGACAGTGAGGACGGCCGGTTCGAGCGCGACACCGGCGGCGCCTGCCGGGACGACCGGCTCGAGGGCGGTGAACTGTGGCTGGCGGCGCTTCCAGGCGGAATCGAGGAAGCCATGCCAGGCGTAGAAGCGGGGCACGTAGTTGTTCGACTCGGCGATGATGATGTCGCCGTTTAGGACGTGGCCTTCGCCGTGGTAGCCGGTGTCGGCGGCGGCGCCGGTGCCGGCGATCGCCGCGGGCGTGGGAATCGCACCGAACCCGCCGTCGAAGTCGGTCGCCATAAACGCGCCCATCTCGCCGGGTGAGGAGAACTCGCGCAGCGTGCCGTCGAAGCCTGGGCGCGTCGCGTCCCATATGTTCGCGTGGTTGGGATGGAAGTTCGCGGTTCTGTTGCCCCAGTGCATGTATGGATAGCCGACGCCGGGCCCGCCGTAGACTTCGAAAACATCGAGGCCCGCCGGTGGCGGCGGCGACGGCGGCTCAGCGGCGTCGTGGCCGCACATGTTCAATGACGGCGTCGGCTGCTGACCCGAGCGTCCGAGCCAGCGGTCGAACAAGAGCAGGTGGTCGCGGTGGAAGGCGAAAAACTCGAGCCCGATCTGCGCGCGGCCGAGCTGCTGCTTGCGACGGAACTGACCCACGGCCGTCTTGAACCCTGGTGTCGGCGTCGTCCACGACGTCGGCGGGGGGCTGTCCGGGTGCCAGACATGGTGGACTTGGTTGAAGTAGTCGGTGAACTCCTTCTCGGAAAGGATCGTGCCGTCGCGGTCATAGACGACTCCGACCGGCAAGACAGGCTGGCCGAGGAGACGGCGGCGCAGGTCGTCGGCCCATTTGACGAACGCCCAATAGCGGTAACTAAGCGGTGCCTTGATCTCGTCTTGCAACTCGAGTTCGCGCCCGTCGGGCGAAGTGAAGTGACGGAGGCTGTTGTAGTAGAGGCGCACCGCGGTGCCGAGGTTGTCGGTCGTCCAGCCGGCCGGGAACGGGCCGCCGCTCAACGACGCCGGAACTGCTGCATTGATCGGCGCTTCGCTGGTGCTCGGCGGGTGCGGGAAGCAATCGCTGCCGTTCCAGGGCCGAAGCGGCGGCAGAAAGTACTTGCTCCGCCAAGCCTGGTAGCGCGCGAGCATTACGTCGACGTGGTGATTCAAGAAGGCGGTTCCGGACACCGCCGTCGCCGGCGAGCTGGGCAAGTTGTCCATCGACCAGTTCATGTGGTTCTTCGTCCCCGGCGGCGGCGCCCCGAGCTCGACGGTGCCGACATCGCCGTAGACGAGCGAAGTCACGAAGTCAATGAAGTCGGCCGGCATTACCGCCTCCTCACCCGCGCCGCAACCGCGCTTGGGCGACTCAGCGAGCGTTCGTCAGATCGCGGGAGCGCTTGCTCCAGAAGCTGAGCCGCAGCCTGTTGAGCGCGACCGGCGCCCATAGGCATCTCTCCCTTCGTGTTGGCGACGCTACTGCGGGCGGCGGCCTGGAGTCAAGCCCGGGAGCATGCTCCTGAGCCCGTGAGCGACGCCCGAGCGACGCCGGACGACGATTGCGAATGTACGGGGACCGTGCCGCGGGCAGCGGCCGGCAAGGAACGCCCACGTCGCTGGCGATCCGCACCAGACGTCGCTGTTCGTCTCGAAGCCGCGAGAGGGGCGGATTTCTTCTGCAGGTGGCTGTCGCCGAACTCCTCGAAGAAGGGAGGAGGATCAGCTTCTGAAGGCGGAGGTTGTGCGCGGTTCGGTCGGCGCGGACTTCCTCGAGCTCGCAGAGTGCTGTCGACCGCGGCCGACGCGGGTGGCACTGACGATCTTGCACACGGACGGGGGCGGCACGCGCTCGCCCCGCGCGCGTCTCGTTTGCAGTCCGGCCTGAACTGGCGCAGAATGCCCGGCGACCAGGGGTCGAGTACAGGGGGTAGGAATGCGCAAGCTCGCAATCGTCGGCGGGGTCGTCGCCGTGGCGCTGACGTTCACCGTCGGGGCGCTTACGGCGCCGTCGAAGAACGACCTGCTCAAGGACGAGCAGCATTTTTATGACCAGTCGCAGAAGACATACAACGGCGGCTCCAAGGCCGGCTCGACCTGGAACATGGAGGTCGTCGGCCACAACAACCTCGGCGTCCGCGGGTTCAACGCCGACGTCTGGAAGTACAAGAACTACGCCTATGTCGGGCACTGGGGCTTCGCCGACTGGGCAACCGGCAACGACCGCTTCTGCCCGTCGCCGCCGAGCAACGGCGTCGCCGTCATCAACGTCTCGAATCCAGCCAGTCCGACACGGGTTGCGACGCTCCAGAATCCGACCGGAACCTCGGCCGAGGACGTGGTCGTCTATACGGCGTCGTATGGGCCGTTGGCGGGTCGTGACATCGCCGCGGCCGGGATTCAGTGGTGCGGTGGCGACCGGCACGAGCCGAACGCGATTCACGGCCTGGCGCTCTGGGACGTGACCGATGCCAGGCATCCGGTGCAACTCGGCTTCTACAACAGCGGCTGCTGCACGCGCGGCGTGCACGAGTTCGAGATCGAGAGCCGCGCCGACCTCGGCCGCACCTTTGCCTATGCGACGGTGCCGGCCGGGAGCTACCCCGACAGCGAGAACGAGAACGGTCTCCGAGATGCTGCAGGGAAGGGCGACTTCCGCCTGATCGACATCACCGATCCCGCCCACCCGTTCGAGGTCTCGACGTGGAAGGTGCAGCAGGCAGGTGGGCCGTTCGCCGCGCAGGGCTGCGACCCAGACGGCAACTACGGCCACGGAGCCGAGCCGTCGGCAGATGGGAAGCTCGTCTTCCTCTCCTACTGGGACAGCGGGTACATCCGGCTCGATGTGACCGACCCCGCGCACCCGATCTACACAGGCCGCGCCGCGTTCCCGGCCAATGCGGATGGGGACGCTCACTCGTCTCAGTACGACGAAGCGCGCCAGTTGCTGTTCTCGGCCGACGAGGACTTCTGCAAGACGTCAGGCCCGGAAATTGAGAAGGGCTTCGGGTACATGCGAGTCTGGGACTTCAGCGATCCCGCGCATGTGCAACAGATCGGCTCGTACAGGACACCTCGTTCTCTGGGGACGGACGACCAGGGCGCGGGCGATTTTGTGATCCACAACAACTTCCTCGTCGGGGCGACGCTGTACGAGTCGTGGTATTCCGACGGCATCCGCGTCGTCGACGTCAGCGATCCACGCAATCCGAAGGAGGTGGCTTACTTCGTGCCGCCCGCCACGGACAACCCGGTGAAGCCATCGCAGAGAAGCGTGCTCACCAACACGACCCAGGTCTGGGGCGTCGTCGTTGACGAGGCGACGGGGCTCGTCTATGCGAGCGACATGAACTCCGGCCTCTGGATCTTGCGCCGCACGAAATAGGCGCTCCCCCAGCGTGATCGTTGGACGCCGGCTTAGGGGACGTCGCGGCGAGAGGTTGCGAGCGAGCCCGCCACCGCCGCAGCGGCCGCGTAGAGGATCAGCAGGACGAGGCCGACCGCCGGTGCCAGCAGCGCGTCAGGGTCCTGTCCGCTGATTGCCTTTCCGGCCGCGCCGGGCAAGAGCTTTCCGACGTCGCCGACGCCGGCGACGTCGCCGACCAGCAGGTTCTCGACGAACAGCAGCCACGCGCAGAGACCGACCAACGTCGGTACCTGGTTGCGAACGAGGGCGCCGAGACCAACGCCGATCGCTGCCCACAATGCTGTTGCCGCCGCGCCGCCCGCGACCAGAAGCGCGTAGTCGCCTGCGTCGAGCCTGACGTCGATCCCGCGCGCCCTGAGCGCCGCCGTGCCCACGCCCGCCGCGACGGCTCCGGCGACGAGCCCGAAGCCGACCCCGATCAGCATGCTCGCCAACACCTTCGCGGCGACGACCCGGCCGCGCAACGGCGTGACCAAAAACGTCGGCCGGATCGTGCCGTGGCGGATCTCGCCCGTGATCGACATCGCACCGAGGAGAGCGGCGAAGAGCGCGCCCAGGACCTCTCCCCACCCGAACAACACCGTCAGCTGCTTCGAGGTGCTGCCAAAGTTCCCGGCGGCGAGGCCGAGGCCGTGGAGCAGCACAACGAACAGAACGAGGGCGAGCATGCCACCGAACAAGCCAAGGCCGGTCCGGGTCGAGCGGTGCTTGAACAGCTCGGCGCGCACCGCAGCGCTCACAGCGCCCCCTTGCCGGTCAGCCCAAGGTAGACCTCCTCAAGCGTGTGACCGCCGGCCGTGAGCTCGTCGAGCCGCGCGGCCGCAACTAGGCGCCCGCGGTCGATGATCATCACCTGGTCGACCGCCTGCGCCACCTCCGTCAGCAGGTGGCTCGAGACGAGCACGGTGCGGCCCCCCTCGGCAAAGCTACGCAGAAATCCGCGTAGCCAGTGCACCCCCGCCGGATCCAGCCCGTTCGCCGGCTCGTCGAGGACGAGCAGCTCAGGGTTGCCGAGCAGCGCCGCGGCGAGCCCGAGTCGCTGCCGCATCCCGAGGGAGTAGGTCTTCACGCGACGCTTGGCGTCGGCCGCAAGGCCTACCAAGTCCAACACATCGTCGATACGGCTCGACGGGATCTCAGCGGCGAGCCCGAGCGCACGCAGATGGTCGCCGCCGGAGCGCCCAGGGTCGAAGTCGTTTGACTCGAGGACCGCTCCGATCCGTCGCGCCGGCTGGTCGAGCTCCCGGTAGCGACGACCGAAGACGAGCGCCTCGCCCGCGGTCGGCTCGGCGAGGCCGAGCAGCAACCGTAGGGTCGTCGTCTTGCCCGCGCCATTCGGGCCGAGAAAGCCAGTCACCGTGCCCGCCTGGAGTGAGAACGTGAGGTGGTCGACGGCGACGAGGTTGCCGTAGCGTTTGCTCAGCGAGCGTGCCGTCACCACTGCGTCGCGCGCGCCGACGTCGGTAGCCGCCACCAGCGTCGACGCTAGGACAAGAGCGTCCGTGTTCCCTTCGTGACTAGTGGTCACCAGGGCCAAGCGTGCCGGTGAGGTGCAAGACGACAAGCACCACCACCAGGACGATCGCGACGATGATCCCGAGCGCGTACAGCCAGCGCGGCAGCCGGTCGGCCGATTCGCGGTCGGGTGCGCCCGGGTAAGGAGGCGGATCAGCCATATTGCGTCTCCTTTGTCGATCGGGACGGCGGAGCGAGACAGAGTGTCTATATCACATCAGGCCGTCTCGACAGCGACGTCACGTATGCTTGGCTGATGCCCAAACTCTGGAACGAGACGATCGAGGCGCACCGTCGCGAGGTACGCCATGCGACGCTCGACGCCACTGCGGCACTGGTCGCCAAGCACGGGCTCCGGTCGGTGACGATGTCGCAGATCGCAGAAGAGACCGGCGTCGGCCGCGCAACGCTCTATAAGTACTTCCGCGACGTCGAAACGATCCTGGTCGCCTGGCACGAACGGCACGTCATCGGCCACCTCGAGTATCTCGCCGAGATCCGAGATCGAGGCGGCGCGCCTGTAGAGCGTCTCGAAGCTGTGCTCGAGGCTTACGCGTTTATCTCCTACGAGCACCACGGCACCGAGCTCGCGGCACTCGTCCATCAAGGTGAGCACGTCGCCCGAGCCGAGCAGCAGCTCCGAGAATTCGTTCGCGACTTGTTGAGCGAAGCCGCAGAGATCGGCGACGTCCGTGAGGACGTCGCGGCTGACGAGCTTGCTGGCTATTGCCTCCACGCGTTGACAGCAGCGAGCGGCCTGTCATCGAAGGCCGCGGTCCGCCGGCTCGTCGCAGTCACTCTCTCGGGCTTGCACCCGCGCGCTTGATCCGAGCCGCCGAACGGTCGCCGCGTCGGGGGCGTTGAGCGTGTCGAGGAGTGATCGCGTGCTCGCGTCCATCGCAGGTCTGCCGTTCCTTGACAAACTCGCGGAGAGGGGACACGCTGCCGCGCGACAACGTCGAAACGTGTCGCGCCTCTCGGTGCGGCAAAGGGGCAGACTTGAAGAAGCTCGCCGTTTGCGGAGCGCTCGCGTCAATCGCGGCCACCTTCGTGGTCGGATCCGCGTCAGCGAGTCATTCCTGGGGCAAGTACCACTGGGCACGCACATCCAACCCGTTCACGATCGACCTCGGCAACAACACGACGCAACCGTGGAGCGGCATGCTCTCGACGGTGTCGAGCGACTGGTCGCAGTCGACGGTGCTGGATACCCGGGTTGTCTCCAGCAACAAGAACCGCACGACGTGTGACGCCACCTTGGGTCGCGTCGAGGTGTGCAACGCCGACTATGGCAATACGGGCTGGCTCGGTGTCGCGCAGATCTGGATCTACCGCGGCGGTAGCCATATCGCGCAGGGAATAGTGAAGCTGAACGACTACTACTTCAGCGGCGCCGGAAGCTCCTACGCGTAACAACAATTCGGCCGAGGAGCTGCACGTGATCTGCCAGGAGGTCGGGCATACGTTCGGGCTCGACCACCAGAGCGAGACCGGTGAGTCGCTCAATACCTGCATGGACTACTACCACAACACCTCGTCGAGCGACACGCAGTCGACCCATCCCAACCAGGGCGACTACGACGAGCTCCTCTGCATCTACGACCCGACCTACGCTCACAAGACACTCAGCTCCGGCGGACACAAGTGCAGGGGCACCGGTCACCTGGACTCGTTCGACTCTGCGGGTGCGGGAGGCGCTTTCGGCAGCTTCCCCGGTGCGGGGCCGTCGTTCGCACCCGGAACTCAGGTCAGCAAGTCGAAGTACGTCGATCACCTGCCCGACGGGACCCAATTGGTCACGTGGGTCACCTGGGCCAGTCAGTAGTGCCATTCGACGCGGGGGCCGGCTCGGCCACGCCCCCGCGTCCTCTTTCTGTAACGGCGGTGGCTCTCGCCGTACTCGCGTTCGCCGCACCGGCAGCGCTCGCTTGGCCGGGCGCGCCCAAGGCACCGTCTCCCACCCCGCCCTCATCCGGAGCACCCCCACCCGCTTGGATCGAGACGCAGGCGAAATCCGCCTGGCTCTACTACGGCAGCTACTGCTGGGAGACCATGTGCGTCGACCTGATCCCACCCGAGACTCGGCCCGGCCTGCCGACCTTCACGGTCGCCCGGGGACGCGTTGTTCGCGTCCACCTCCGCTTCCTCGCAAGGTCAGCCACGGTGAGCATCGACCGGCGGAACGTATCCACCAGCTTCAACGCTGACACGCGAACCCTGTCGTGGTCCGCCACCCGGGGCGGCATCCTCACCGTCTTCGCGCGAGCCGCGGCCGGAGACGCGAGCTACGTCGCGCGTCTCCGGGTGCGCTGACAAGCATCGCGGCGTCGAGTCGGGCGACCTTCGACGATGGTCGGGAAGGTCGCGTATGGCAGGGGAGGGTTATCCGGCGGAGTTCCGCCGGCGGGCGCTCGATCTGGTCGCCGCGGGGAAGACGGTGGCCGAGGTTGCACGTCTGCTCGAGGTGAGCGATCAATCGATCTACAGCTGGCGCAGGCAGGAGCTGATCGATCGCGGTGAGCTGCCGGGCTGAACTCTGAGGAGCGGGAGGAGCTTCGGACGGCGAGACGTCGGATCAGGGAGCTCGAGACCGAGCTGGCCGTGCATCGTCGCGTCGCGCGGCGGAGCTGCTGAAGGAGGAGGTGCGCCCAAAAGGCGGTTCGAGGCGATCGCGGTGATCGCTAGCGAAGGCCTGCCAGTCGAGGTCGCCTGTCGCGTGCTGGGCGTTTCCTGTGCCGGCTATTACGCGTGGCGGTCGCCGCCATCCGCGAGGGCGACGCCGAGCTCGTGCTCGGCCGCGGCGTCCAGCCGCCGTGTGGTCGGCTGGTCGATCAGCCACAACCCGACAGCGGCATTGACGAGCAACGCGCTTGGGATGACGATCGAGCAGCGCGACGCGCGACGCGGCGAGACGGTGATCCATTCGGATCACGGGACGCAGTTCACCTCCTGGGCATTCACCGACGCGCACGGCAGTCTGGGCTCGTACCCTCGATGGGCTCGATCGGTGACTGCTACGACAACGCGATGATCGAAGCGTTCTGGTCGCGGATGCAGGTGGAGCTGCATCAACACCACATTGGCGGCCGCCTGAGTCAAGAAACGCGGCTCCACCGAACCCGGGGTACTGCGGAGCCTCGAGGAAACCCAGGGCGCTTCACTGGCGCTCGAGGCCCGCCACCTGCCACACGAGGGGGTGATGCGCGAACGTCCTTCGCAGCCCGCGCTCCGCAAGAACAGCAAGCATCGCGGACGGCGGATGGGCAAACGTCCGGAACTCCCTCCGCAGGAGCCTGAAGACGAGGTTCTGGGCGGCGATAAACAGACGCGAGAGGGCATTGCGCGGCGGATAACTGAACACCAGCAAACGTCGAGTCTGTTCCGCCGCCGCGCCAAGCAACCGCTCATAATCCGGGTAACAGCAGACCACCCGATGCAACACGACGACGTCGGCTGCATCCACGCCCTCCGGGTCGACGGCGATGTCGTGAAGGCGCCTCTCCACGCGCTCCTCCAACCCCGCCTCGCGCAGGAGTGACGTCGCCTCCTCCTCGTAGGCCGGTGAGAGCTCGAGGTTGACCGCGCGGGCGGCGCCGCGCTTCAACAGCTCCATCTGGATCTCGCCGACGCCCCCACCGACTTCGAGCACTGTCGCCCCCTCGATGCCGCGCTGCTCGAGGAACTCGACCATCCGCCGAGCCGTCTTATCGAGGCCTTCCTTGCGATAGCGCTTCGCGACCCGGCGAGCGAAACGCGGTGTGAAGAACCTGTCACAACCGCGCGGATTGCAGCAGCTCGCCACAGCAAGAGCTTACGCGCGTCGTCGGCTCAACGCGCACGCGCTCGCGCTCGCGCTACGCGGTCGTCCCCACCAGTCCGGCACGAAGTGATAGCCGGGCAGGTTTCGCCGTCACCCGGACCTCGACCTTGACGACGACGCTCACGTAGTAGATGTCCACCTTCGGATTGCGGTCGCGGTTGCTCTGGTACAGATGCTCTCGCTGTCGGGCGCCCACGCCGGGTTGTAGTCGTCGTACGCCGACTGCGTTACGCGCTCTACGCCGCTTCCGTCCGCGTGCTGGCGAATGCGATCTGCTTTCCGGCCGGACACCACGCCGGGTCGAAGTCATCTCCCGCAACCGGTGCGCGCTCCCGTTGACGTGCAGCGTGATCTCGACCTGAATGGTCGTTCTCTTGATGTCGGTGGTGCCGCTGTCGGTCATACGGCGGATCGCCCCCTCTTAGGCGGCGACCTGCTCGTCGTCCGCTTTCTCTCGTTGTGGTGGGCGCCCGCGACGATCGCGGTCGCGCCGCTGCTCAGGCTGGAGACGTCGACGGGCGTCGAGCGGCCACTGCTCGTCCCGTCGCCAAGCGTGCCGCCGTCGCCCCAACACTTGACGGCTCCGGCGCTCGTCAGCGCGCAGGTGTGGTAGCCCCCGGCCGCGATCGCGGTCACGCCGCTGCTCAGACCGGACACGTCGACCGTCGTCGTGCGATCGACGACCGTTCCGTCGCCGAGGTCACCCGAGCGGTTGTACCCCCAGCATTTGACCCCGCCGGTCCTCGTGAGCGCGCAGCTATGGTCGCCGCCCACCGCGATCGCGGTCACGCCGCTGGTCAGGCCCGAGACGTCGACCGGCGTCGAGGCAGGGCGGCTGGTCGTTCCGTCGCCGAGCTGGCCGTAGAAGTTGCTGCCCCAGCACTTGACGCCGCCGGCGCTCGTGAGCGCGCAGGTATGGAAGCTCCCGGCTGCGATCGCGGTCACGCCTCCGCTCAGGCCGGAGGTGTCGATCGGCGTCAAGCCGTATGTCAGACCCCAGCATCTGACACCGCCGCTGCTCGTGAGCGCGCAGCTGTAGTAGCCGCCGGCGGCGATCGCGACGGCCGACGTGGTCGCGGATACCGAACCGCCGGAGCCCCCGTTCGCGGCGAGCGCCACGGCCCTTCCTGCTTGACTGAAACCCGCCGCGGCGACGAGCGCCACCGCGAGAGCGGCAACGATCAAAGGCCGAAGCGTTGACGCGGCTCGAGAAACCTCTCGCACCGGCACCTTCCCTCGCCGACCGGCGGGCGCCTCTGCATGGCGCCTCGCACCGCTCACCATCCTGCGGTGGATTAACCCCGGAGTCAACGGGCGGCCCTAGCCGCCGGCGATCGCCGCCACCACCCTGAACGGCTCGGCTCCCGAGGCAACGTCGTCCGGCAGCGGATCGTCGGGGGGATCGAGCGTGATGTCGCGCCCGCAGGCAAAGAAGCGGATGAAATCCCGGCGCTTCGCCGTCCCGTGATCGCGAATCGTCCCGCGCAGGACCGGATAGCTCGCCTCCAGCGCATCGAGCACCGTGCGCTGCGTCGGCCGCTCCCGGGCGTCGAGCGAGACCTCTCCGTCGACGCCCGCAAGCGTTCGTAGGTGCTGCGGCAGCAGTACGCGGATCACGACAGCGTCTGCGCCTCCACCGAGAGCACGGGCGGCAGGTCGCGCACGATCGCCGTCCAGTTGTCGCCGCCGTCCGGTGACGCGTAGACCTGGCCGCCGGTGGTCCCGAAGTAGACGCCGCCGGGATCGAGCCTGTCCACCGCCATCGCGTCGCGGAGGACGTTCACGTAGCAGTGCTCCTGCGGCAGGCCGCTCGTCAGCGGCTCCCACTCGTTCCCGCCGGTTCTGCTGCGGTAGACGCGGAGCTTGCCGTCGGGCGGGACATGCTCCGAGTCGCTCGTGATCGGCACGACGTAGACCGTGTCCGGTTCGTGGGGATGGATGGCGATCGGGAAGCCGAAGTCGGAGGGAAGGTTCCCGCTCACCTTCTGCCACGACTCGCCCCCGTCGTCGCTGCGCATCACGTGCCAATGCTTCTGCATGAACAGCGTGTCCGGCCGCGAGGGGTTCATGGCGATCCGGTGGACGCAGTGTCCGACCTCGCGCTCCTCGTCCGGCAGCTCGCGCGAGCGCAGCCCGCGGTTGATCGGACGCCATGTCTCGCCGCCGTCGTCTGTGCGGAACGCGCCCGCTGCCGAGATCGCGACGAACATCCGCTGCGGGTCGTCGGGGTGAATGAGAATCGTGTGCAGGCAGAGCCCGCCTGCGCCGGGCTGCCACTGACTGCCCGTCTCGTGATCCCGGAGCCCGGACAACTCCTGCCATGTCTGACCTCCATCGACGGAACGGAAGAGCGCCGCGTCCTCGACGCCGGCGAACACGGTGTCCGCGTCCGTCAGCGAAGGCTCGAGGTGCCAGACGCGCGCGAACTCCCAAGGGTGCTGCGTGCCGTCATACCACTGATGCGTGCCGGGGACGCCGTCGTAGGCGAACTCGTTGCCGACCGGCTCCCACGTCTTCCCCCCGTCGTCCGAGCGCTGGACGACCTGGCCATGCCACCCGGTGGACTGGGACGCGTACAGCCGGTCCGGGTCGACCGGCGACGCGTTGAGGTGGTAGATCTCCCACCCCGCGAACAACGGGCCCTCGACGTTCCAATCGTCACGCGTCCCGTCCGACGTCAGGACGAACGCGCCCTTCCGCGTGCCCACGAGGAGCCGCACTCCGCTCATGGATCCCCTCCTTCTCGATCTCGAATGGCCATTCTCTCCAATGACGTACCGCCGCCTTCGGTTTCGACCGCGTCAGAAGGTAGACCGCCGGACAACGCAGAAGTCATCGGTCACGGAAGAAACGTCTACACGAGTGGCCAGGGCGAGCGCGCCGGCACGATCGGCGGTCGGTCCCCGTACGCCTCCCGCGGCGAGTCTGTGGCGATCGCGACCGAGGCACCGTACTTCGCGGCCGCGGGTTCGACGAGGTAGTGGATCGTCCGGTCGGGTGATCGCGTCCCGACCATCAGGATCGCGCAGGGCCCCTCACCCGCGCCGACAGTGATGTGCGCTGTCCCGGGAGGACAGTGGAGGTAATCCCACGCCCGCAGACGGCGCTCCTGGCCCTCCACGATCGCAATGCACTCGCCCGAGAGGACGAGGAATCCTTCCTGGTTGCTCTCCGCGTGGTAGAAGCCGGGCGTCTCCCCCGGCCCGAGCACGTGCACGCCGATTCCGAGCAGTGGCGATTGTGAATCCGCCGCCTCGAAGCTGCACCACGTGCCACCACCGGGCAAGCTCTTCCCAGCCGATCTCGGCCAAGTTCAAGATGAACCAGCCGTTATCGGCAGGGACCCGCCCCGCTTCCGTCTCCTCGATCCTCGCCTCATCCATGCTCGGGACACGTTAGTCCCGTAGCCCGCACATCGCCGCCAGTGCCGAATTCGTGCAAAGGCGCGCTCAGGCGAGAGCACGCTCGCTCAGCCGAAGCTTCCTGACCAGTAGCCGTCTGGAGTAGAAGCCGCCCAGGAGCGCGGCACTTGATGCGCTTCACCAGGGTGCCTGCCGCGTTTAGACGATCTCGAGGATCGGGTAGCGTGCGTCGACGTCGAGGCAAGCCGCAGCGAACAGGGCGGTACCGACATCGCCGGTCCAGAGCGAGTAACGGCCGCGGCCGTTCATAGCGCGGAGCCGCTCGGCCTGGCCGAGCGCGTGGACGGCGAACCGCCGCGCGCGCCCGAGCCAGTGCTCGTCGCCCGTGCGTGCGAACGCCTTGAGGAGCGCGAAGCCATTGCCCGAGGTGCCGTGGCAGATGCCGTGGCCCTTCTCGTCGCGGTGGGCGCCGGCCCGCCAGATCAGCTCGGCGCCGGCGAGCAGCAGCTCCTCGTCGAGATACTCGCAGGCGCCGGCGAGGACGCCGGGAGCGCCGGTGCACCATTGGAGACAGATCCGACCATCTCGCGGCCGCGCGAGCTGCGGCCGCGGTGAGCCGGGCCAGTTCGCGAGGCCGCCTTCGCGGAACGCGGTTCGGGCGAGCACAGCTGCCGTCTCAGCGGCAAGGGAATCATCTGCGTCGAGCCGGAGGAGGACGAGCGTGTTGCCTGCAGCGCCGTGCACCGTGCCGAGGCCGCGGTAGTCGTCGTCTTGCCGCCAGAGCCAGTCGTCGCCGCGGCGGGCACGTAGCGCTGTGGCCGTCTCGCGCGCCGCCTCCTCCCAACGCGGCTCGCCCGTCCATTCGCCGAGCGCCAGAGCGGCGAGCAGCGTGCCAGGTGCGCCCCACATCACGTCGTCGGTCCGGTTCGTGACGTTGGCACGTACGTGCGCGTGAAGGTCGTCTGCGAGCGCGGGGTTGGGGGCAAGTCGGAAGGCGATGAGGAGGGGCCCAGTCTCACCGCGTAACAGCGCCGCCGGGTGCGAGTGCGTCTCACCCGCCATGAAGTCCGGCTCGGCGCGCCACAACTCGAGCGTGCGCAACGCGGCGTCAGCGAGGTCGAGCGTACTTTCGGCGTGGCCGCGTCGCCGAAGCGCGTCGAGCGCCCAGATCACGCCGGCCGCACCGACGTAGAGATTCTTCAGCGGCAGCGGGGTCTGCCACCCGTCCCATTCGTGGGCGGGCCAGAGCGCATCGGGATCGAACGCCGCGTCAACGTCGGCGATGATCGCGGCGATCGCGTCGACAATGCGCGCGGGATCCCACAGCTCGTCGGTCAACGGTTCGAACTGCGCTGGTTCGTAGAGCACGGCGTGAGCCTACGCGACGGGCAACCACAAGCTACCCGCGGCATCACGGGCCTCGCGCCCTTCGCCGGAAAGGCGTCGCGCCGGCGTTCGCGCGCAGTGACTTAAGCGCCCCTCGGGGGACGATTGCGAACGCTGGCCCACTCCTGTGCGTCGCACCGCAACGCATTGAGCCGCGATCGCTCACCCAGTTGCGTCGCGGAGCCCGACCGCATCGTGTCGCCAGAAGGTGTCGGAGTAGACCAACGTTCCCGTCATCCACGGCTCGTTGGACGGGAGACGGAGCGCTTGGAACGCCGCATCGGAGATGCGCAGCGACGGCTTCCTGAAACCCTGTCCCGCGCCCGGTTCGAACCCGAAGCGCGCGTAGTACTGCGGCGGTCCTTCCACGAACACGACCGGGACAGCGCGTTCGATCAAGATCTCGAGACCGCGTCGGATCATCGCTGAGCCGATGCCCCGTTTCTGCCGGGCCGGCAACACCCCGACCGGGCTCAGCACCTGCACCGCCGCCAGCCGCCGCGGTGCATCGAGCAAGCCGGGGGTGAACATCGCGTGGCCGACGACTTCGTCTCCCTCCTCGGCCACCAGCGAGAGTCCGTGGCCCTTCGCGACGGCTCTGCGGAGGTCGTCGACCAGGTCCGCGACGACGGTCCCGTGGTCGCCGAACGCCGCCAGATGCACGGCCCGGACACTCCGTCGATCGCTCTCCCGTTCGAATCGAACGCGCACGACGCGAGCGTAGTCAGCGGAATCTACGGAAGCCCCTAACGAGCACTGCGGCCACCGTCGGGCCGCTCGCTCTTCGGGGACACTCCCGGACGCTGGCGCAGGCGAGTTACCGCTTCGCGTCGGCATCGAGCGGCCACGGAAGGCGCATCGGCAGGTACTCGCCCGGCCAGTCGGCGTACGCCTGGTCTGGGTTGTCGGTCTCCTTCTCGGCGGATGCTCCGTACTTCGCCGCCACCTCGCTGACCGGGTAGCGGAGCGTCTCCACCTCCGGCCGCGCGCCGATCATCAGAATCGCGCACGGCCCGTCGCCCGCGCCGACGATCACGTGCGGGGTGTCGGCCGGACAATGGAAGTAGTCCCACTGGCGCAGCGGCCGTTCCTCCTCTTCGACGATCAATGTGCACTCGCCGGCGAGGACGAGGAATCCCTTCCTGCACGCCCTCCGCGTGGTAGAGCGCGTTCGGGTCGCCCGGCCAGAGGACGCGGACGTTGGCGCCGAAATCGTCGAACGGCGACTCACGCGGCTCGATTGGATACAACGCGCCGCCCTTTTCCTCGTTGCGAACCGCGAGCGCGTCCGAGAGGTTGTGGACGAACCAGCCTGCCGACGTGACATAGCGGCCGTACGGGGTCTCTTCCGAGCTTGCTTCCTTCACCGGCATTCGTCCTCCTCGGCGTCACCGCGACTCGGCGACAGGGTCGTTGACGACGCAGTTCTCGCACATCCGGCTACGTCTATCAGGAGCAGTGCAATGACGCAGTCGGCGACGTGGTCAGGCTGGCGCGCCGAGTCTTCAGGCTGATGCGCGCTATGCGACGCCGAGCTGCTCGGCGACGCCTACGGGGTACGGGTCGGCTGGCTTCGTGTACCACTGCGGATGCGATTCGGCTGCCCACGCGTCGAAGATCGTCACGAGCTGCTCGACGCGCTCCTGATCGGCCGCGTCCGCCTCGTCGGCACTGGCGAAGCCGCTCAGCCAGAAGAGCATAAACGGCGCGAGCGCAGCGTTCATCGCCGCAGCGAGCGGCCCGCGCGAGTCACGCCAAGTCTCAAGGTCGACGCCGAACTCGACATCTCCGACGCGTGTCCAGCCGGCGCCGGTCATGTCCTCGACAACATCTCGGCCATTCGGCATGCTCGCCTCGAACATCACACCGGCGGGAGCTGTGATCGCCGCAGCCGATCCGCTTTCCCGCACGCACGCCTCCGCGAACGCTCGAATCGCGTCGAGCCCAGCCCTCGGATCTCGGAACACCGGGCGCATTGCCGCACGCCCAACGGACTCTTGGACGACGAGGTACGGCGTCCCTTTCGAGCGAGCCCGACGTCCGCTGGTGCAGGTCATTGCCCACGATGCCGAGCAGCGGGACCTCAGCCGCCCATACCCTGCCGTGGCTCTCCGAGATCAGCTCGCCGTCGACACGCAACCGCAGCCCCGGAAGGTACGTGTGGGAGAGGAAGCCATCGACACTACCGCGTGCGTGATAGCCAACTTGAAACACAAGGGCGATCGTCGCGAGACTTGGCGACGTCCCGCGGACCGGTTCGGGCGTCAGGCGAGCGCGCGCGCGAGGGAGGCTCGGTCGGTCGGCGAACCGTGGGTCGGCAGAACGTGCTCGATCGGCCGCTCGAGCAGCGTGCGCAGTCCCTCAACGACCTGCTCCCGCGTCACGCCCTCGGCTAGCCAGCTCTCCAGGAGCTCGATGCCGTGGCCGCGGTCGATGAGCGTGTCGCCGATGGCGACAGCACGATGGCTCTCGACCCAGAGCAGGACGTCGTACGGCGGCTCCCGCCCGGGGAACGCCTCGACTCCGATAGGCAGCCGATCGCCGGCCGAGAACAGCTGCGCCGGCATCCGGATCCCCGTGCCGTCGTCGTCGGGGGGCGGCGCGAACACCGGCGCGCCTAGGCTCTCGGAAAGGCTGCGGGCGTCACGCTCGTGCCATGGGTTCGTCAGAACGATGACCGTCTCGCGGCCGGTCGCGAGGTCGAGGATCGGCGCCGGCGGCGTTGTCGGGTCAATCAGCAGCAGCCTCTCGCCGTCGACGACCGCGTAGGACGAGACCTCTGGCCCCCAGTCGCGACCCGCGGCGTCGTCCTCCGCCGTCCATTCGGGGTGCACGGCCTCCCACCACCACAGACCTCTTTGCAACTCGCGCACGGTGGCATTTAAGCGAACGAACGCATTCGACGGCGGTCGTCGGGTGACATAGGAGTGTGGTAGGAAGTGCGTCATGACCGAGATACTGCTGTTCCATCACGCACAGGGCCAGACTCGAGGATTCCTCGCGTTCGCCGACGAGCTGCGAGCTGCCGGACACGTTGTTCACGCCCCCGACCTCTACGACGGCAACACCTTCACCGACCTCGACGAGGGCGTCGGCTACGCGCGGGAGGTTGGCTTCGGGACGATTGGAGAGCGCGGTCGACTCGCCGCCGATGGCTTGCCGAACGAGCTCGTCTATGCCGGGTTCTCGCTCGGAGTAATGCCAGCGCAGATGCTGGCCCAGACACGTCCAGGTGCCAAGGGAGCGTTGCTCTTTAGCGCTGCTTTCCCGGCCTCCGAGTTCGGCGGCTCCTGGCCGCCGGGAGTCCCCCTCCAGATCCACATGATGGAGGACGACGAGTGGGCCATGGAAGACCTTCCAGCCGCGCGCGAGCTTGCCGAGACGATCGACGGCGCGGAGCTGTTCCTGTACCCCGGAGATCGACACCTGTTCGCCGACAACAGCCTGCCGGACTACGACGAGAGCGCCGCGACGCTGCTCAAGCGACGCGTCCTCGCATTCTTGAACGACGTCGAGTAGACGTCACCCAGATCACGCGGCCGTGTCAGATCTACCCGCACGGCGAGCGTGTGCTTAGCGGCCGATCAGCTCCTGGAAAGCGGGCTGGTCGCGGATCGGGTCGAAGTCGGAGTCCTTGTTCGCCATGTCACGACAGCCCTCCCACATGTCGATCGCCCGGCGGAGGTGCTCGATCGCGTCGGCTGTCCGGCCCGCAAGGCTCTCGCAGCACGCCGTGTTGTAGTAGAGGTACCCCTGGTCGGGCCGGGCCTCGATAAGTTCGCGGCCCCTGTCCGCCGCCTCCGCGTACCTGCCGGCGTCGTAGAGAGGTCGTACCGAGTCCCACAGCTCGGGGGCATAACGCTGGATCGAGTCGGGCAGCCCCACCCAGTGGTGACGGCGAGAGTCGTAGCCCGACTCCGTCGGCGGCGGGAACGAGGGGTCGGCGAACGAGCCGACCGAAACGACGACGAGGTCTGGCTCGGAGGGCTCGGTGTAGAAGACCTGCGAGCCGCAGTCGGGACAGAAGTGGAAGACGTGCTCCTTTCTGTCCGCCTCGTCCGAGGTTCGCGCGTAGTCGCTGAAACGACCTACGACCTGCACTTGATCCGCTTTGAATCCGGACTGCATCCCGAAGGCGCTTCCGGTCCGACGCTGGCAGGCAAGGCAGTTACAGATGGAAACCGCAAACGGATCGCCCGCGACTTCCAGACGAAGTTGCCCACAGTGACAGGCGGCAGTCCGGGCGGCCATCGCCGGAACCTAACCAAACGTCGTTCGCCGCTGCTCCCGACGCGTCGGGGCGGTCAGGTCACATTCCCGATCATTCGCATCCACCGAGGCGAGATGCCCGTGACCATCGGTGTGTTCATCGACCCGGCACCGAGAACCGGAACGTGGAGTACGACACATTCAGTGATGCCTACGCACCATTTCTGCTGACCGAGATCCTCCCAAACGTTCAAGACCGTTGCACTCCGCTGGCTCTGGCGACGCGAATCTGAGTGAACCACGCCTGGGCAGAGCTCCATGTCGGCAGCCGCAGCATCTTCCCCGCGAGCCACTGCTCGTGCCCGGGCGAGCTGGGCCGTGTGGTCGGCGATGTCGCGGGGCGCGTCCGCGCGCTGACTGCGCACACGACGCTCTCGACGTGCGACGCGTCAGATACCTACAGGAACCGCCGAAATAGGGGAAGCAGTGGACGGAGGAACGGCCACCGCCACGAGCGCAAAGAAACCCATCGGTAGACAGGGCCGCCTTTGCGTCCGTCGCCCGAGGGCGACAGAGTGCGCGCCGCTGTCGGATCGGGAAGCGCCAACGTCCCCGATTGAGGGTCGAATGCAACGAGGCCGTGCGTCCTCGCTGTCTCAACGCAGTACCGCCACCCCTCCTGGAAGACGCTATTGAGCTTCATGTCGATGTACACGACTGGGCCGCTCGCGTTCTCGATCAGGTGGCCACTGCCCCACGGCACGACCTCGCCGTCATCCTCGGAGAGGTCGGGGTAACGGCGGACGAGGACGCTCACGTAGTCGGCGATCGCATTCGTCGGCGGTGATTTCGGCCCGTTGAGAAAGCGCGCACACAACTCCTCGAATGCGGCCACTGCCTCGGAGTCGCCCGCAGGCTGCGACCCCTCCCACACAGCGAGATCGACCGACACTGGATCCCATTCCCCTCATCGGCCCTCACTGAACAGAAGCGCGACCAACGTGGGCGTCAGGGGACCATTCCCGTCCGCGTCGCACCGGCTTCAGGGCGTGCCGCCGAAGTCGACATCCTTGGTCTCGACCGTCCCGGCCGCCCGCCCCGGGGCCGTCTGGTAGGTCCAGTACAGGTTCGTGTGCGCGATGACCTGGTCCGGCGGCGGCGCCCCCCATGCCGTCTGGTCCCCCGTCGTGTGGGCGTCGCTGACAAGGGTCGCGTCGTACCCCCTGACGAGCGCGCCGTGGAGCGTCGAGCGGATGCACGCGTCGGTCTCTGCGCCGACGACGACGAGTCGCCCGACTCCCAGGCCCGACAACACGGTCTCGAGGGTCGTGTCCTCGAACGAGTCGCCGTAGTTCTTCTCGACGAGTGACTCGGCTTCGGCCGGAGTCAGCTCAGGGACGATCCGCCAGTCGTCGCTCCCCCTCGCAAGCTGCTCGTCGGAGTGCTGGACCCAGACAACGGGGACCCGTTCCCGCCGCGCCTTCTCGACAAGGCTGCCAACGTTCGCGACGATCGTGTCGCGCTCGTGAGCGCCCTCGACAACGCCGTTCTGCACGTCGACGACGAGGAGTGCGGTGTTCGGCCGGTTCTCGAGTGTGGTCATCGTCTCCCTCTTACCTACGGTGGGCTCCTGTGTCCAGCCGCGGTAGACCGCATTACGTCGCGCCAGTAGCGCCTGTCAGTTCCCCCAGGGCGGCCGGACCTCGATCGTCCCCGTCTGGGCGACGCCGACCGCAGCCTTGGTTTTCGGCGAACGGGCCGTCGGTGACGATCGCCTTCCCGTCGCGGACGCGGACGGAGCGCGCCCGGCGCGGCGGAGCCAGCTGGTCGCCGGTGACCGAGCTCGACGCTCATGCACGATCGTTCGCCGAGCTCGTTTAGTCCAACTCCTCGTGTTGAGGGAGGGCGTCCGTGATCTCGAACCACGGCGCCTTCGAGCCGACATAGATGTGTTCCGTCGGCCGGATGGAAGGGGCGTCCACGAGCGAGCCCATCGCGACGTGCACGAAGGCTCCGTCGCGCACGACGGAGAAGAGCAGCGACCCGCAGACGCCACACCGCGTGTCGTTCGCGTTGTCTTCCCCGACGATCAAGAGCATGTCATGCCCGGTCGTGATCGCCAGCTTCTTCCGCTCGATGCCCGCGAACGCTTTGAAGGCCGTTCCGGTTGCGGCGCGGCACCGGGAGCAGTGACAGTTCGCCGCGTACAAGAACGCGTCCGCGACTTCGTAGCGAACAGCCCTACACGCACAAGCCCCTGCGAGGGGACGCTCGGCCGCGTTGCTGTCGATCGTCAATGAACGCTCCTCTCCTCAGCCATGTACTCGTCGAACGTATCGACCGTGGCCGACCAGCGTTCTCATCGGTCGGCCGTCCAGCTCGAGGCCCTCGCTTACGAGCAATGCCGGTGCGGAGATCACGAAGCCACCGGAACGAACGCCATGGGGCGGGTACAGCGGCTCGTTCGCAGATCCGGAAGGCAATGTCTGGGAAGTCGCAACGGGCGCCACGCAGCTCCCATACTCGGAGTAGCCGGCGATCGCCGCTCACTCCGAACCGCACCAATGCCCGCGTTACTGCAGGCCCGGCTCGGTGACATTCCCGAACGTGGCCCAGCAGCCGTTCATGTGTCGAGCCGTGCGGTTTGTTCGCTTGGAGGCTGTGTTGCGGGACGGGTGAGGATGAGCCCGACCACGATCAGCCAGAGCGGAACGAGGAAGAAGCCGAAGAATCCGAGTGGTGTGAGGAGTGATGCTCCGACGACGATCGTCGCCCATACGAGCGGGGTTGGCAGCATTCCATTACGGCGCGCGCCGAGGCCGGTCGCGAGCAGCACGGCTGCGAAGGCCGCGTTCCAAGCCAGCCAGTCGTACGAGTGGAGTTGGCTGAGTGTGTAGACAGCTTGCCGCTGGCCTTCGTGGGCGGCATTCGTCGCCGCGCCTTCCAGCATGCCCACGAGCGCGAATGCCGCAGCTGCGAGGAGTGCTCCGCCGAAGGCGACCGCGCCGTGGCCGGAGTTGCCGTTGTCCCGCCTCAGGCGCCGCTGCAGGCCAGCGCCGAAGAAGACGAGCAGGAAGGCGATCAGGGGCGCGAGCAGGAGGCCCGAAATCTGATGTTGGCCTCGGTTGTCCTGCCAGTACGAGAAGGTATCGGCCGGCGCCGTCTCGCTGCTCGGATCGCCCCATGTCAGGGCGAGACCGACAAAGAACAACAGCCCTATGAGCGCTCCGGCGAGCGGCAGAAAACGATCGAATCGATCCGAAGTCACACTGTTCCTCTCGGTGGGTTACGCGACCTTATAAACCGAACCGAACGCAGGATCTACGAGAGAACGGACTCTGTCCTCGGCAACTCGGCAACGTCATAGACTCGACGTGTGAGTCCGGTCCTCCGTGTCGTGCTGCGCATCCTTGGGATCGGCGCCCTCGTCGCCGGCGGGCTTGCCGTTGCGATCGCGGCACTCATCGCAGCGATTCTGCTCGGTCCGCTGATTTTCTGGGTCGCTTGGAACGTGCTCGACTTTGCATCCGCAGTAGGCCTTCCGGAGCTGGCCTTTTGGGGCATCGTCCTCGCGACCCTGTTCCTCGTCGTCGGCTGGTTCGGCAAGGTCGTGATCGCGGCCATTGTCTTCCTCGTCGACCCCTCCTGGTTCCACGGTGCTGCTGAGGTTCGCTGGCCGGAGCCCACGTTCCGCAACTTCGTCGCCGTCGCCCTGCTCGCCCTGCTCGCGTCGCGACCGCACGCGCATGCGCACGAACGCACACGCCGGAACAGAGGCTGAACCCTCGCCGCTCGCCAAGCCCTCTGCGCTGCTCGCACTCGGGTGACTGCAGGAGTCGGCGGTTGCGCCGGCCCAGCACGGGCGCGATTTGCAATGGTTCCGCCTGACGCGGCTCGCCGGAAGGAAGGCGAGCCGTACACGTTTCGCCCCGACATGCGCAGCGAGAGCGAGACACGCAGATGAGCATGGACGGCCGCCGGCGCTGGGTGGCGCTGCTCGTCCTCTGCTTCGGCGATCTGATGATCGTCCTCGACTCGACGATCGTGAACGTCGCGCTCCCGTCGATCCGAGGCGACCTGGGCTTCTCCCAAGCCTCGCTCGCGTGGGTCGTGAACGCCTACCTGCTCACCTTCGGCGGCTTCTTGCTGCTGGGCGGCCGGCTGGGGGATATCTTCGGCCACCGCCGGCTCTTCCTCATCGGCATCGCCGAGTTCACGGTCGCTTCGCTCGCGTGCGGCTTGGCGAACTCCAAAGGATTGCTCGTCGCTGCACGTGCGGTGCAGGGCATCGGCGGCGCGGTCGTCTCGGTGGTCGTGCTGTCGTTGCTCATGATCATGTTCACCGAGCCGGGCGAGCGGGCCAAGGCGATGGGGATCATCGGCTTCGTCCTCTCCGGGGGCGGCGCCGCCGGTGTGCTGCTCGGCGGCTTGCTCACGGACGTTCTCAGCTGGCACTGGATCTTCCTCGTCAATCTCCCGATCGGCGTCGGCGTCTTCGCGCTCTGCGTCCGTCTGCTGCCGACTGATCGGGGGCACGCTCAGACGGGCCGCCTGGACGTCGCCGGCGCGGTCACCGTGACGGCGTCGCTCATGCTCGCCGTCTACGCGATCGTGAACGGGAACGAGACGGGCTGGACCTCCGGCGAGACGCTCGGCCTGCTCGCCGCCGCGGCTGCGCTCTTGGCGATCTTCCTCGTGATCGAAGCTCGCGTTTCCGCGCCGCTGATGCCGCTCGGCCTGTACCGGTTACGGAACCTCTCCACCGCAAACGTGGTCGGCGTTCTGATGGCGGGCGCGATGTTCGGCTGGTTCTTCCTCTCGGCGCTCTACCTCCAGTTGGTGCTTGGGTACTCGCCGCTCCAGGTTGGCCTCGCCTTTCTGCCGGGAACTGTGATCTGGGGGGCGTCCTCGATCGCGCTGTCCGACAGGCTCGTGATGCGCTTCGGCTTCAAGGTGCCGCTTCTCGCAGGGCTCTGCTTCTTCATCGCGGGCCTCGTGCTCTTCGCGCGGGCGCCCGTGGACGGCAACTTCGTCGTAGACGTTCTCCCGGGCATGATCCTGATGGGCGTGGGCGGCGGCATCACGTTCAACCCCATCCTCCTGGCGGCCATGGGCGACGTGGCCCCGACCGAAGCCGGCCTCGCCTCCGGCATCGTCAACACGGCGTTCATGATGGGCGGCGCGCTCGGGCTCGCCGTCCTCGCGAGCGTCGCCGCGTCACGGACGAGCACCTTGCGAGATGCCGGCGACGATCGGCTCGTTGCGCTCACCGGCGGTTACCATGCCGCGTTCCTGGCAGCCGCCGCCTTTGCAATCGCCGCTGCAGTGCTCGCCAGCGTGCTCCTCCGAGCAGGAGTACAGGCCCCCGCCCACGCCGGCGAAGAAGCGATCGTCGCCGCCGAATGACTCCGGCGCTGTAGAGGCCGCCTTTTCCAGGCGTTAGACTCGCGCCAGCTGGCGGAGGGCCGGAGGAGGGCTCATGAATCGCACCTCCGCTGCGGCACGAGGCGTCGTGCTGGCCGGGAGCGCGCTCCTGATGACGGCGCTCGCACTCGCGGTCGTCCCGGCCGCGGCCGCCCACACGGATGCCGGGCGTGCACGCACTCAGACGCCTCCACAGAAGATCGGCACGCGGGGCGTGCGGCTGGCCGCCCCGGTCAACTCGCTGGCCTCCGACGGCAACCGGGTCGCGTACGCATTCTGCCGTCAGCTCGTCGCTTGGTGGCAGCCGGGGACGCACCACGGAAGCAAGCTCGGCCCTCCTGCGAACTTCACCTGCCCGGCGCAGACGTCCCCGTTCCTGATCTACAGCCTCGCGTTCTCGGGCAACCGAATCGCGTGGGCGGAGAACTTCGGCGGGATCCAGACGAACTCGTACATCCGCCTGGCCCTACGCATTCCGGCCGCTTCGCGCTGCGCTACGACACCGGCGTGATCCGCGTCGTCGATCGCAACGGAGCGAACGTCCGCCTCTTCCCGGCTCTCGCTGGGCTGACGCGCGCAGCCGAGCTCTGGCGCAAGCATCTTCTCGTGCTCGTCAACGCCAACGTCATCGACCTCAGCATCGTGACCGGCGTGCAGCTCCACAAGCGTTCCGTGGCCGCGGTCCCGTCGGGCGGACCGTGCTTCCGTCTTCCTTGCCCGACCCCGACCCTCCGTCTCGAGGACTTCGCGCGCGGGCTGGTCGCCTACACGCTGCAGGGGAAGATTCATGTCTTGCGGCTCAGCGACGGGCACGACCGCGTCGTCGCAAACGGGACGATGTCGCGCTTCGTCGCTTCCGGCCTGGTCTACGCGTACGAAGCGACCGGTGCGTACCCTGCCGGCCTGCGCTGGGTCACGAACGCGCGACTCGCGCAGATCCTCGCCTGAGTACTACCGCTTCTTCGGCTTCTTCTTCGGCTTCGGCTTCGGAAGCGGCTTCGCCGGCTTCTTCGTCACCGTCGGCTTCGCCGGCTCGACCACGAGCCGGAACGTCTGTGTCGTCGAAACGCTGTTTGCGTCGACGATCTTGACGGTGAAGAGGTACGTAGCCGCAGCCGTCGGCGTTCCCGAGAGCACGCCTGCGCTCGCCAGCGCGACGCCGGTCGGCAACGTGCCGTCGACGACGGAGTAGGTGTACGGAGCCGTGCCACCGGTTGCGCCGAGCGCCTGCGTGTAGAACGCGCCTGCGGTCGCCGTCGCCAGGCCAACCGGTGTCGCCAGGATCACGGGAGTCGCGACGATGATGCTGAACGTCTTCGTCCCCGTCACGCCGTTCTTGTCCTTGAGCGTCATCGTGAAGGTGAAGAGACCGGGCTTGCCCTGTGGGATGCCGCTCAGCGTGCAGCCGTTGACGGTCAAGCCGAACGGCGGCATGCCGCCGACGAGCGAGCAGGTGTACGGCTCGGCGCCGCCGGATGCGGTGTAGTCGACGCTGTAGAAGATGCCGGGCGTCGCAGGGAAGAGCTTGGCGGGCGCGACCTTCAGCGCCGCGGGCGGCGGAGGGGGAGGCGGAGGCGTTCCACCCGTGCCACCCGTGCCGCCGGTTCCGCCGGTTCCGCCGGTTCCGCCGGTTTCGTCCGGCGCCGCCTGGACGGGCGCGGTCGGCGCTGAGTTCCGAGTCGTATGGGAGTCACGGCACTCGGTTCCCGCCTCGTTGCAGTCGTGATTCCACGCAGTCACCTGGGCAACGAGGCTCCAGCCGGCGTCGCTCTTCTGAACCGTGTAGTACTTGTCGTCCGCGAGCAGGTCCTTCACGTCGCTCACGGGAACGCAGTTCGAGATGTTGCTGTTCGCCGTGCAGTGGAACCACTGCACGGTCTGCGCAAAGCATTCCGGAGCGCACCAGACGCCGCCGTTCTCGGCGGAGATCTCGTCTCCGACCCACGGCGGATCGTCGTAGAGGATGTATGGCGGCGAATAGAAATGAGGCGCTTCGGCGAGCGCGGACGGCGCGAAAGCGAGCGCGGTCATGGCAGCAAGCAGCGTGAGGAGGACGCGAGGGCGGAACATCCACGTCTAAGGTCGGCTTCGAATGCTCCTCCCCCGTCCCTGATCCGAGGGATTCGTCCCTCGATCAAGGGACTTGATCACGGGAGAAAACGCAAAACGCGACGAGTGGAGCCGGTACCCTGCCCGTGCCCCGGAGAGGTGTCCGAGCGGTCTAAGGAGCGCGACTGGAAATCGCGTACGGGCTGAAAGGTCCGTCGCGGGTTCAAATCCCGCCCTCTCCGCCTCCGCTGCCGGCGTCAGCGCTGAGCCACGAGAGCCACCGCTTCGCGGTGGCCTTCGTGCTTTTCCTCTTTGCCGAAGACCAGCACGGCCGTCAACATCCAGACGAAAAAGAGGAACGTGACGAAAAGGAAGAGCGGCTTCCGGCGGCCCGGGAAATCGGGATTCGTGCGCGGTATGACCATCGCGGACACGAGCGCAAACACGACGAACGCGAGCCCCGACAGTCCCAGCCCAAGCTTGTGCCCTGTGGAGAGCGCCGCCAGCATCCGCAGGAACCTACCATTCCGCGCGGATTAGGCGCTCTCGAGCAGCCGGCGCTCCGAACCGCGGCGCACGGCCCTCGCGGCGAAGAGCGCGAGCGCGACCAGGAGCGCGATCGGCGCCGCCACGATGATCGCGTAGAGCAACCATGCGAGCTCGGCGACGAGGAAGCCTCCGGCTTCCCTCAGCGTGCGCTCGAGCCGGCCGGGATGATCCGGCTTGGCCGCCGCTGCGCCCGGCACGAACAGGCCGACCGAGACGGTCGCCAGCCGTCCCTCGCGGGCAGTGCTGTTGTGCGCGCGCGTCTTCAGCGTCAGCGAACGCTTCGCCTCCGCCAGCTGCAGCTGCAAGCGCAGCCGCTGGTCCACCGGCAGCGCCGGATCCTTCAGCGCCCGCTCGAGCCCGGCGATGTAGGCGCGGAGCTTGATCAGCTCGCGCTCCTGCGCGTTGAACTGCCGCTGCAGGTCCTGGATCCTGACGTGCTGCGCCGTCACGTCGCCGAGCCGGCCCAGCCGCAGGACCGCGTCCTGCACCTTCGTGACGGGGACTCGGAGAACAAGCGCCGCGCGTCCGCGGTTCCCCGGAGTGTTGAGGTCGACGGATGCCACGTAGCCGCCGTACCCGCGCGCGATCTGCATCGCCTGCGTCGCGGCCTTGCCGAGCGAGTCGCGCTCGACTTGTACTCGCAGCCACGCCTCGTACCGGTTCAATCGGGTCGCGCTCGGCGGCGGCGCCGTGGCTGCCCTCTGTCGCTGTGTCTGGCTCTCGAGCGTCTGCGACGGTGCGAACGTCCTCCGTGGGTCCCCCTTGGTCGCGTCCCATGTCGCGCCCCCGCCGCTTGCACCGTGCTCGGCGCGTCCCGCCTCGACGGTCGTCCTCGTCGCGCTCGGCTCGCCGCCGGTGAACAACCCATGCACCGCAGCGGCGCCGAGCGCCAGAGCCATCGCGGCCGGCGCGAGCACGAGCGTGGTGCGCCGCCACTCGATGCGCGGCAGCTTCCACTCGCGCCGCGCGACCGGCGCCGGCAGCGCGCGCACGCGCTCGCGAAGCGCATCGGGCGCGCCCGGCAGCGTGCGCAGCTCCAACAGGATCTCGTCAGTCGTCATCGTTCAATCGCTCCTCGAGTCGTTGCAGGGCCCGGTTCAGCCGGGTTGTGCACGCCGTCGGGCTGACGCCGATCAGGCGCGCCGCGGTCTGGGTGTCCAGATCGAGCACGATCCGCAGCGCGATCACCTCGCGGTCCGCCGCGGAGAGCGCGCCGAGCGCCTGCTCGAGCGCCGGCGACAGGCCTACCTCCGGAGGCTCGACGGCCCGCTCCTCGTCTGCCGCCTTCTGCTCGCGCCGCCTTCGACGCTGCTCGGCACGGAACCAGTCGAGCGCCGCGTTGCGCGCGACCGCGCACAGCCACGTGCGCGGAGAGGCGCGCCTCGGGTCGAAGCGTCGCCAAGCGCGCAACGCGCGCTCGAACGTCTCGCTCGTCAAATCCTCCGCCGCGGCACCGTCCCGCGTCAGCACGAGCAGGTATCGGTAGACGTCGTCGAGGTGAGCCTCGGCAACGGAAGCGAACGAGGGCGCGCGCTCGGTCCGCAGCCGTCCGGCCGGCAGAGTCTCGACTGCGTTCACGTCCTTCATACGTTCCGACACATAGTTTCGTCACATGCGGTTGCGACGCTGACTGCGGTGAAAACACTGCTCGTGAGACTGCTCGCCGCGACCGCCGGAACGGCCGGCTCACTCACCCAGCTACCCGGAACAGCGGGATGCCTCAACCGCACCGGCTCCGCGGGCTGCGCCAAGGCGCGCGCCGTCTCGGAGCCGCTGGCGTTGGCCGTCAGCCGCGACGGCAAGAACGTCTATGCCTCGGGCGGGATCGGCACCCTCGGGGCGATCGGCTCTTCGCGCGCAACCGCTCCACGGGCGTGCTCCACCGACTCCCCGGCCGCGAGGGGTGTCTCGCACGCTTGCCGAGCCGCGCCTGCGGGACGGGCCGCGGCCTCGAGACTCCGGCCTCCGTTGCGATCTCACGCGACGGCCGCGTCGTCGCGATCGCCGCCCGAAACGGGCAGACGATCGGCGTCTACCGACGCAGCGCCTCGGGTGCGCTGACGGCCGCCGGCTGCTTCCAGACGCGCGCGACAGGCGGCTGCCGCGAGGCTCCGGGCTTGCGGCAGGTGTCAGGTCTTGCGTTCGCGCCGAACGGCCGTGTGCTCGTCGCGGCGACGGGCGCGGGACTCGTCTCCTTCCGCAACGACGCCGGCCGTCTCTCGTTCGCGCAGGTCGCGCCGACGAGGGGTGCGGTCGCGCTCGCTTTCACACCGGACTCGGGATACGTCTACGCCGTCGGCGGCGGCGGCACGCATGGTTGGCTCGACGTCGTCGAGCTGGGAAGCAACGGTGGGATGAACCGGATCCAGTGCGTCGAGCCGGGCGAGGTCGCCCCCTGCCAGGCCGCGACCGGTCTCGAGCAGCCCGCAGGCGTGGCCGTCTCGCCCGACGACCGCTACGTCTACGTCGCATCCGCGGTGTCCGGGGCGGTCGCGACCTTCGAGCGAACGAAGGTCGGCGCCGTTGGCACGCCGCGCGTGGTCAAGAACCCTGCCTTTGCACGTGCAACCGGGATCGCCGCAAGCGGCGCGCGGGTTTACGTCTCGGCGGCGGAGCTCGTGACGCAACTCCGTGCAGCCGGCGGCACGCTTATCGTCGAGCGGTCGTTCAGGCCCCGCGGCGTGTCCGATCTCCGGGCGGTGGCGCTGAGTCCGAACGCCCGCAATCTCTACGTCGCCGGGCGCGGCGTCGCGGTCCTCCGGGTATCCTGACCCTCGCTCCCGGGCGCATAGCTCAGCGGGAGAGCGCCCGCTTCACACGCGGGAGGTCCCTGGTTCGATCCCAGGTGCGCCCACTCACCCGACGAAGTCCGGTCGACGCTTTCGCGTCGCCCATGGCCAGCCGCACGCTGACCGCGAGGAATGCGATGACGTTGGTCAGGAGGAAGATGCCGACGCCGATCCACCCAAGTAGCACGACGCTAACCGCAAGCACGATGAGTTCCAGAAAGGAGATCAGCGTTCCCCCGAACGTCCCCACCACAACCTTCTTGCGCCCACACTCCACAAGAGTGCGAGCGCGGCGATGAGGCCGAGCGTTCTGCGCAGGCGCTCCGTCGTGAGCACACAGGTGCTCGACCGCTCGCCTATCTAGGCGAAGACGCGGTCAGGCCGGCCCGTCCAAAGTTCGCGCTCCTCCTCTTCCTCGACCGCTGCGGTTGGGGCTGGAGCTGCCGCAGATGCTGCGCCTGCTTCGAGCGCGGTGCCGCACTGGGACAAACTTCATGCCCTCGGCCGAAGCGCCACCGAGAGTCCCCACCCAACCCCGCGCATTGAGGAACAGGCTGACGAGGATTACGATCGAAGCAATCTCCAGGGGAGGAATCATGCGGTGCTTCATGCTCACCGCCGTCCTCGTTGTGGCGCTCGTCGCCGCCGCTACGGCTTCGGCGTTGCCTTCGACATTGACCGGCGAGTTCTTCGTCGCCGATCAGCTTCAGCCGAATGGGGGCACGCTGAAGGTCAGCGCGAGTTGCAACTCGGCCGGGACGTCCACGATTTCCTATTTCGCGGCGGGCACTGCTTTCGGCCCTTATCCAGGAACCTTCACCGAAACCGGCACCGCGACGATTGGGCCGCAGACGTTTCCGCAGTTCGTGAACGGATTCCAGACGGGGCTACTGACGAATTTCGACGCGTTCTTCACGATCGACTCGCTCGCAGCGCAGGTCACTGGGACGAAGAGCCTCGCTCTCCCGAGCACGGTCTTGGGCCTCTGCTACGACACGAATCCGGGAGCCTTCCGCGAGCTTATTCCCAGCCCGACCGGTTTCGGACTCCACTACGACGCGACGATCGAGACCGGCGGGGCGTTCTACGGCGACAGTGGTGATGCCGGGATCACACTCATCGATTGCGAGAGTGCGGGTAATCCGGACGGCTGCGGCACGGCGACGCACGTTTTCAACGAAGGGTTCCGCTCGTCGCTTCAGACGACGTTCCCACTCACTACGACCGGCCAGGTCACGGGCGGCGGCCAGATCCCGCTGAGTACGACTTTCGGCCTCACCGCCAAGAGCGATGCGAACGGACTCAAAGGTGGCTGCACCGTCATCGACCGGACCCTGAACACGAACATCAAGTGCGTCGACGTGACGTCGTTCATCGAGAGCGGCGACCACGTGACGTTCTCCGGTAACGCGCTCGTCAACGGGGCCTCGACCGCGTACCGGATCGACGTCACCGACAACGCCGAGCCAGGCACCGGAGCGGACACCTTCGCGATCCGCGCCGGTGGCTACACCACCAGCGGAACGCTGACGCAGGGGAACATCCAGATTCACGGGTAACAGGCTGACCCAACGCGCCGATCTTTGGTCGCTTCGACTGCGCGGGAGGGGGGCTAGGCGCTCACCTTCGCCCTCCCGACCTTAGTGTGGCTTTGCGTAGTCCTCGATCTGGCCGAAGTCGATGAACACGCAAGCCTCGTCGCCGACGGTCCAGGCGTCGTGCCCCGGAGCGATGGCGACGGCGTCACCCGGGCCGCACTCATCTTCGCTGCCGTCGTTCATGACGATGTGCATCCGGCCGGAAAGCACGTAGCCCAGGTGTGTCGTCTGGCAACTGTCGGTGTTGGCGATCGGCTTGACGTGCTCTGACCAACGCCAGCCCGGCTCGAACACGCCTCGGCCCACCGGGCCTGAGCTGAGATTCACGATGTGCGCAGCCCCCTTCTCGTCCGCGAACGGACGCACCTCATCAGGGCTACCGAGCTTGCTTGATCTCCAGACCTGCCATAGCGACGACCTCCTGGTTGATGGCAATCGAGGATCCCACCTCTGACGAACGCTCGCAACCCCAGGCACCAGCACCGGACACTTGACTGGGTGCCCATCGCAGTCCGATACTTCGCGGTCGAGCGGATGCTTCGATGCGGCAGAAGCATCCGCTCTTACCTTTTGCAGTGAGTCAGTGGGCGATCGCCGGGATCGGGCGCATCGCCTCGAGCTGCTGGAAGCACTGCTCGCAGACCGTCGCCACCGCCGCGGCCGCGTGGTCGATGACCCGATTCTTCGACAGGTTGTCGATCGCCGAACGATCGAGATCGTCGATGAACGCCGATGTCGCCTGACGCACCGCGGGATCTCCCTTCAGCGTGCTGCGCTTCGACTTCGACGCCGCACTCCGCATGGCCAGCGTGTCGTGCCATAGCTCCTTCAGGTCGTTGCGTTGCGCGGCCGTGGTGGCGCGCGCCAGCACCTGGGGGTCATCCGGATAGAACGCCGGCTTCGGCGCGGCCGCCGACGGCTTTGCGATCGTCCCGACGGCGTCGTGGCCGCCGCCGCAGCCGGCAAGCGCCACCGCCGCCGCGATCATTGCGGCGCCGTTAAGTGATGCCCTGAGCACGTGACAAATCGAAGCGTATCAGCTAAAACACCGGCGTTATGAGTTCACTGGTGTTCAGCTCACCCCGCCGCCGGCGCCAAGCCGGACGTCTGGTGCTCGCGGGGGGCCTGGTCGCGGTGCTGATCGCCGTGATCGCCGCTCTCCCCTCGCGGACGCCTTCGAAGCGCGACACGTTGCGCGCCGGCCCGCCGCAGGCCGTGCGCACGCCGAAAGAGGTTGCGTTGACTCCGGCCCGGCGCCGTGCGATCAACGCCGTGCTCGACCGCTTCATCCCCTCGGCGCTCGAGCGACGCAACCTCGAAATCGCGCGCGGGCTGGTCACGTCGTCGTTTGCGGCGGGCGTAACCGATGCGCAATGGCGCCGGGGCGAGATCCCGGTGTTCCCGTACAAGCCGCGGGACGCGGCCTTCCACGGGTGGACGCAGAACTACGGCTATCCGAACGAGATCAGCCTCGACATCCTCGTGCATCCGTCGCCCGAGGAGACGCTGGGCGCCATCGCATTCACGGCCGTCCTGAGGCGGAAGCACAACCGCTGGCTGGTCGATGCGTTCGTTCCGGCCGCCTCGTTCGCAAAGGAGAGGAAGGCGCCGCGCATCCTTGCGCAACCCGACTTCCTGCCGAACATGGTCACAGGTCCGAACGACAAGAGCAGATTGAGCGCGAGCTGGCTGCTGCTGCCCGCTGCCGTGCTGGCGTTGATCGTCCTCGTCCCGATCGGCGTCCTGCTGCTGAACGTGCGACGCAACCGGCGCGCGCTGCTCGCCTACCGCCGCAGCCTCACCTGACTCAGCGCGCCGGGCCAGACACCACCAGGTCGACGGTGCCGGAGGGGACGTCGACGGGCTTCCCGCCGATCGTGACGTCGACGTTGCTCGCCGCACCGAAGCGGATCCAGAAGCGCGAGCCCGGCAGACGCACCGACTGACCGGCCGCCAGCGTCGCCGAGTACCGAACTGGGCCCGTCGGAGAGCCGCGCCGAACCTCAAGCCGGCACTCGCCGCGGGAGGCGGTCACGACCAGCGCCGTCTGCATTGCGGCCGGCTGCTTCGGCTTCACCGCGGCCGCCGGATCCTCGGCGATCACTCCGCCGAAGACGAGCGCAGTTACGACCAGCAGCGCCCCCGCGACGATGCAGAGGAGAACGAATGCGATCCGCTCGAGGCGGTTCACCGGCACGCGCCCTTTCGACTCACGAGCCTTGCACCCCTTCTGCAAATGCGAAAGACCGCGGCACGTGAGGACGAATCCTTAGCGCTGCTTCCTCCCGGACCTGACGCGGTTCGGAACGCCTCACTGCCGCGGCGCGGACAGCTTAGCCGAGGTGCTCGTCGAACCAGGCTTCGATTCGCCGCCAGGCGTCGATCTGGTGCTCGCGCTCAGTCCAACCGTGTCCTTCGCGCGGATAGACGACGAGCTCCGTCCGGCAGCCCGCCTCGACGAGCGCGTTGTAGAACTCCGTCGCCTGAGCCAGCGGCGTGCAGAGGTCGAGCTCGCCGTGGATGATCAGCGTCGGCGTCGTGCACTTGTGCGCGTGATACACCGGCGAGCGGCTCGTGTATTCGCCGTTTGCGTCATACGGATCCGCCTGAAGGAACAGCTTGTCGAACTGGCCGATGTTGGTGGTGTTGTGGAAGCTGAGCCAGTTCGTCACGACCGCGTACGGAACCGCGGCCGCGAAGCGGCCGGTCTGGGTGACCGCCCAGGACGACATGAAACCGCCGTAGCTCCCGCCCATGATCGCGACGCGGTCGTCGTCGGTGATTCCTTCGCGGACGAGCGCGTCGACCCCGGTGAGGATGTCGCGGAGGTCGCCGCCTCCCATGTCGCCGAGGTTCGCGCGCGCGAATTCCTGTCCGCGTCCGCTCGAACCGCGCGGATTCGGCAGCAGCACCGCGTAGCCCTTCTGCGCGAAGAGCTGGGGGAAGCCGTACAGGTGCGCGAACTGCCAGGAGAAGGTGGAGGTCGGGCCGCCGTGTACGAGAACGACGAGGGGCAGCGCTCCGTTCTCGTAGCCGCGAGGAACGGCGAGCAGCCCTTCGATCTCGAGGCCGTCGAACGACTCCCACGTAAAGGGACGCCAGTCCGCCGAGCGAAGCTGCGGCTCGAGCTCCTCGTTCAAGGACGTGATCGCGCGCATCGACCCGTTCTCGTAGACCGCGACCTCCGGAGCCTCGGCGGGGCTCTCGAACGGGGCCACGATCACCGACCCGTCGGCGCTCGTGGAGATGCGAGGCTGGAAGCGGGCGCCGACGACCGCGTCCTCCGCGTAGAGCTGCTCGGACGTGCCGTCGAGCTGCAGTCGGCCGAAGACGGTGCCGGCGCCGCGCCAGCCGGCGTACCAGAGCGTCTCGTCGTCCGCGAAGTCGATCCAGGTGACGTCGAGCTCCGGTGCGAGCGCGCCCGAGCCGAGCGCGTGCACGGTGCCGGTCACGACGGCCCGATCGGACGCGAAGCCTTCGATCCAGGCGATGCTCCCGCCGGGGGAGATCCGCGGGCACTGCAGCTGCCACTCCGGCTCGTGCACTTTTTCGACCGTTCGCGCGTCCAGGTCGAGCACGCCGATCCATGCGTCGTACCAGGCGCTCTCCGTTGGATCGTTCGTGCACACGGCGACCGCGTTCCCTCCCGCCCAGCCGAACTCGAAGACGTTGACGCCCTCAGGGCTCACCTCGCGGGCGTCACCCGTGGGCGGGTCGACGAGGAACAGGCGGCGCCAGTACTGGGCCGGCCGGAAGACCTTCGGATCCTCTTCGGGGGCGCCGACCTCCTTGATCTTCGTCGCCGTCTGCGCCCCGGCCCGGTCGGAGCCGAGATCGGCCGCGAGGACGAGCAGCGAATCACCGTCCGGCGACCAGACGACGTCCTCGACCGAACCGGGCACCTCGCCGAGCTCGCGCGGCCCGTCGTCAAGCAGCCACAGGCCCATCCGGCCGCGATGGCCGTCGTCCGAGGCGAACGCGAGCCGCCGTGAGTCCGGCGCCCAGCGGGGCAGGAGCGCCGCCCCTTGGAGCTCGAGCTCCGACGAATCGACCCAGAGGCGGGTCACGATGGGCTCGTTCTTCTCCCGGAACATGGGTGAGACGACGTAGGCGATCCGGGCACCGTCCGGCGAGACCTGGGCCTCCAGCGGCCGCCGGAGCTGCATGACGAGCTCGGGCGTGACCCTCGCAGCCGGGGCTTCGGTGGCCGAGCGCATGGGCGTGATCCTACGTGGTTGAATCGGACTCGAGTTGGCCGCCCTCTACCGCAAGTACCGCCCACAGGATTTCGACGAGGTCGTGGGCCAGGAGCCCGTCGTTCGCACGCTTCGCAATGCGATCTCGTCGGGACAGATACGGCAGGCGTACCTGTTCGCCGGTCCGCGGGGAACCGGCAAGACATCGCTTGCGCGCATCCTCGCCAAGGGACTGAACTGCGTGAACGGCCCGACGCCGCGGCCGGACAAGATCTGTCACGCGTGCGTCGCGATCGCGAACGGCAGCTCGCTCGACGTCGTCGAGATGGACGCGGCATCGCAGCGAGGCATCGACGACATCCGCGAGATCCGCGAGCGCGTCGTGCTGCAGCCGGCGGAAGGGCGGTACAAGGTCTACATCCTCGACGAGGCGCACCAGCTGACGGACGCCGCCTGGAACGCGCTGCTGAAGCTGATCGAGGAGCCTCCTCCCCACCTCGTCTTCGTGTTCTGCACGACTGATCTCGCAAAGGTGCTCCCCACGGTCCGCTCGCGCTGTCAGACCTTCGTCTTCCAGCGTCCGCGCCTTCCCGAGCTGCGCGCGTACCTGCGTCGCATCTGCGACGGGGAGGGAATCGAGGCTCCTGACGCGGCGTTGTCGCTGATCGCGCGCGGCGCGCGCGGATCGTTTCGCGACGCCGTGTCGACGCTCGACCAGCTTGCGGCGGCGACGGAGGGCGAGATCACCGTGCAGGACGTGTTGCAGCTGCTCGGCGCAGTCGAGGAGGAGGCTCTGTTCCGCTTGTGCGACCTCGTCGTCGACCGTGACACCGCCGGCGCACTGACATTCGTCGAGGAGCTCGCGGCGCAGGGACAGGATCTCGGGCGGCTCGTGCTCGACCTGCTCGAGCACCTCCGGGCGCTGATGCTCGTGCAGCACATGGGCGAGGTGCCGGACTCGCTGCCGCTCACGGAGGAGACGCGCGAGCGGCTGCGCGCGCAGGCGAACCAGCTCGGCGAGCCGACGACGCTCCGCCTGATCGATCTGCTCGCGGTCGCGGTGGAGGATCTGCGCCAGGGCGGCGATCCGCGGCTGCCGCTCGAGCTCGCGCTCGTGAAGGTGACGCGTCCCGCGTCAGACCTGTCGCGAGAATCGGTGAGCTACCGGCTCGAGCAGCTCGAGCAACGCGGTCACGGCCCGACGGGCCCTGTCCAAGGGGCTGTCCCTGAGACGCGTCCGGAACCGGCACAGAGCGCGGCGCCGTCGGTCGAGCTCGATCAACTCCAAGAGGCTTGGCAGCGGACGATCCTGCCCGTCGTGCAGGAGAAATCGCCGCCGACGGCCGCGCTCCTCTCCGAGGCGCGCCCCGCCGGGCTTGCGGACGACACGCTGACGATCGAGTTCCGGCAGAACGCGTCCTTTCATCTCAAGGTCGCCGAGGAGGAGAAGAACGCCGCGCTCCTTCGCGATGCGCTGTATGAGACGACCGGCCGCCGCTTCGCGCTCGCGTTCACGCTCGGCGACGTGAGCGGTTTGCCCGAACCCGAAGAAGAACAGACCGAGGACGAGATCTACCAGCTCGTCAAGGAGACGTTCGACGCAACGGAGGTCGACGAGTAGTGGGAATGGACCTGAACAAGATCCTGCAGCAGGCACAGGAGATGCAGGAACAGATGCAGAAGGCGCAGGCCGAGATCGCAAACGAGATCGTCGAGGGCACCGCCGGGGGCGGCGCCGTCACGGTCAAGGCGACCGGCGCGGGGAAGATCAAGGAGGTCAAGATCACGCCGGAGGCGATCGACCCGGACGATCCGGAAACGCTCGAGGACCTCGTCGTCGCTGCGGTAAACAGCGCGCTCGAGGCCGCCGAGGAGCTCGCCAAGTCGAAGCTCAACCTCGGTGCGCTCGGCGATCTGGGCTCGCTCGGGCTCGGCTTTTGAGGTGAAGCCCTTCGTCCTCGTCCACGGCGCGGGCGGGGGCGGCTGGAACTGGGATCGCGTCGCGCCGCTGCTCCGCGCCGCCGGCCACGAGCGTCCGCGCAACGTGACTCGGCTGCTGCTCGAGTGCGCGGCCTGATCCCGGCGCTCGGGCCGCGCGGGTGGCGGTTCGTCGGCGGGTTTGCGCTCTCCGAGCTCGGAACCGGACTGACGTGGCCGTTTCTGATCGTGTACCTGCACGAGGTGCGCGGACTGAGCGTCGCGACAGCGGGGCTCGTGATCGCTGCGATCAGTGTCTCCGGGATGGTCTTCGCACCCGTGTCCGGCGCGGTCGCAGACAGGTTCGGCGCTGAGCCGGTGTTGACAGTCGCCGCGCTCGTGGCTGCGGCGGGCACCGTCGCGTTTGCGTTCGTCCACAACACGTGGGAAGCGTTCGCCTCCGCAGCGGTGTTCGGCGCCGGAGTGCACGTGATGTGGGCGATGACGAACACGGTCCTCGCGCTCGTGGTCGAGCCGGCGCTGCGGGGAGCGGTCTACGCCGTCAACTACGCATCACTGAACCTCGCGCTCGGCGTCGGCGGGGTGATCGCCGGACTCGTCGTCGACGTCCACCGGGCCGCGACGTTCCAGGTCGTCTTCGTCGCCGACGCTGCGACCTTCCTCCTCTTCCTGATCTTCGTACCGAGAGGTGTGCATACGGCGTCGGATCGCGACGCCGGCGGGTACGGCGTCGTGCTTCGAGATCGCGTCCTGCTCGGGGCGTCGTTCGTCAACCTCGCGCTCGTCACCTTCGGCCTGAGCCAGCTCGCCGCGGGGTTCCCCGCGTACGCGACGGGCCCGGCGGACGTCTCGACCCGTGTCGTCGGCTTCGCCTTCCTCGCCAATACGTGGGTGATCGCGTCGCTGCAGCTCGTCGTGCTCCGCGAGCTCGGGGGACGGCGGCGCACGCACGCGGCCGCACTCGCGGGCGTCGTGATCGCCTGTGCGTGGTTGCTCACCGTCGTCGGAGGCGAGTCGTCCGGTGCACTCGCGATCGCGTTGCTCGTGGCCGCGCCCGGGGTCGTCGGCTTGGCTGAGACGCTGCTCTCACCGACGCTGCTGGCGATCGTCCACGACGTCGCTCCCGACGAGCTGCGCGGCCGCTACAACGCCGTCTACAACTTCTCGTGGCAGCTCGGGCCCGTGCTCGGCCCGGCACTTGCCGGCGTCGCGATCGGTGCGGGGCACGGAGACGCACTCTTCCTCGGGCTCGCGGCCGCCTGCGCCGCGACCGCCGTGTTCACGCTGCGCTTCGCCGCGGCCGTCCCCCGCCGGGCGAACCTCGTCTGAACCGGTCAGGGCCGGGATCTGACCCCAGACGTGCCCGGAATAGCCGACGGCCGACCGGCACGGGCACAATGCGCCGGTGCTGTCCCCCGCTGTGGACAATCTCGTCGCGCAGCTCACGAAGCTGCCCGGAGTGGGCCAGCGGACCGCGCAGCGGCTCGCGTTCCACCTCCTGTCGCGCCCGAAGGCAGAGGCGCTCGCGCTCGCCGAGGCGATCGAGGACGTCAAGGAGCGCGTCCGCTTCTGCAACGAGTGCGGCAACCTCACGGAGGCCGACCTCTGCGAGATCTGCCGCGACGCGCGACGCGACCAGGCACTGATCTGCGTCGTCGAGCAGCCGGCCGATCTCGTCTCGCTCGAGCGCACGCACGAGTACCGCGGCCTCTACCACGTGCTCGGCGGGGCGCTGTCTCCCCTCGACGGCGTCGAGCCGGAGCACCTCCGCATCGACGAGCTCTTACGCCGTGTCGAGCGGAACGGCGTGCAGGAAGTCGTGCTCGCGACCAATCCGAACATGACGGGAGAGGCGACGGCAGCCTACGTCGCCGATCGGCTGCGGGGGCGCGTGCGCGTGACCCGCCTCGCCAGCGGCCTGCCGGTCGGCGGCGACCTCGAGTACGCGGACGAGGTCACGCTCGGTCGCGCGCTTTCGGGCCGGCGCGAGATGCTCTAGAGCTTGTTGCGCGCCTCGGCGCGCTCGAGGAGGGCGCGCATCGCCTCGTCGGGCGTTGCGACGAGAAACAACCGCGGCGATTGTGCGCGGAGCAGGTTGCCGAAACGGCCGAAGAACGGCACCGCGACGTCATCGACGCGGTAGCCGGCGCGCTCGACGAGGTAGCGCGCGGTCTCCTCGGTGAACTGGTAGTGGTGTGCCTCCGCCGCGTACGGCTCCAGTTGCCGGCTGCGCAGGAGGAGGCGCGCGAGACGGCTGCGCGGAAGCGACGTGATGTAGACGAGCAGCTGTCCCCCGGACTTGAGCTTGGGTGCGAGATCGCGTAGCAACAGACGCGGTGCGTCGAGGTGCTCGAGCAAGTCGCTCAGCCAGATCGCGTCGAAGGAGGCGTCGGGTACCGCTCCGCCCACGCCTTCGTCGACGTCCAGCAGCCGTGCGTCGAGCCCGACTGCGCGGCAGAACTCGACCGGGCCGGGGTGGTTCTCGATTCCGACCGAGCCGGGCCCGAAGTGCGCGAGGCAGTAGCCGTACGAGCAGCCGACGTCGAGTACGGCCTTGTCGCCGAGCTCCCAGCGCTCGAGCCCGAAGGCGAGCCGGTCCGGGATGCGTGAGAAACGCTTCCCGATCAAGTCCTCGGTTTCCGCCGGAGGAAGCGGGCTCTGCGCGCGGACGCGTGTCTGCAGCTCGGTCAACTCGGCCAAGGCGCGAGGATCGTACGTGCGGCCGTCCTTACAATGGCCGCGTGACCGCGACGGAGTATCAGCCGATCCCGGAAGTCGCTCCGGACGAGGCGCGCTCGCCAGCGGGCACGGTCGTGATGAAGTTCGGCGGCACGTCGGTCGCGGGGCCAGAGCGGCTGAAGGCGGTCGCGCAGCGGCTGGTCGAGGCGCGCGAGCGCGGGCATCGTGTCGTCGGCGTGCTCTCCGCGATGGGCGACACGACCGACGAGTTGCTCGATCTCGCACACGAGGTGAGCGCCCACCCCGACCCGCGCGAGCTCGACATGCTGATCTCGGTCGGCGAGCGGATCTCGTGCGCTCTCGCCGCAATGGCGATCAAGGATCTCGGGCACGAGGCGATCTCGCTCACCGGCTCGCAGGCGGGGATCGTCACGGACGGCGTCCATACAAAGGCGAAGATCGTGGACGTCCGGGCGAAGCGCATCAACGAGGCGCTGGATCGCGGAGCCGTCGTACTCGTCGCCGGCTTCCAGGGAGTCTCGTCGGAATCGCTCGATGTGACGACGCTCGGCCGCGGCGGCTCGAACCTGACGGCAGTCGTGCTGGCCGCAGCGCTGGGGGCCGAGGCCTGCGTGATGAACACCGACGTCGAGGGGATCTTCACCGCCGATCCACGGATCGTGCCGGAGGCGCGAAAGCTGCACGCAGTGACCTACGACGAGATGCTCGAGATGTCCGCGAGCGGCGCCAAGGTCCTGCAGCTACGCTCGGTCGAGTTCGCGCGCAACCACAGCGTCCGGCTCCACGTCCGCTCGACGTTTTCCGACGCGGACGGGACGTGGGTCCTGGAGGAGGACGACCGCATGCTCGAGAAGGCGATGATCTCCGGCGTAGTGCACACGCGCGAGGAGATGGTGTACCGAGTCGCGGGCATCGGGGCGGCCGAGCTCTTCGACGCGCTCGCCGACGCCGCGGTGAACGTCGATACGATCGTGCAGACCGACCGGGACGAGATCGTCTTCTCGGCTCCGACCGAGGACCACCCCGCGGTCGCGAGGGTTCTCGACGAGATCAGCGGCAAATGGTCGCACCGCGACGATCTCGGGAAGGTCAGCATCGTTGGAGCCGGAATGAAGTCCCATCCCGGCATCGCCGCCAAGACCTTCGCGACCCTGAAGGAGCAGGGGATCGAGCCGCTGGTCGTGACCACGTCCCCGATCAAGATCGCGTGCCACGTCGGCTCCGACGACGTGGAAACCGCCGTGCGAGCACTGCACGCCGCCTTCGAGCTCGACCGCCCCGAGGCGGAGCGCGGACATGGCTAGGGTGGCTGTCGTCGGTGCGACGGGCGCCGTCGGAGGCGTTCTCCGCGTCATCCTGCGCGAGCGCGGACACGAGGACGTCCGCTACTTCGCCTCCGCGCGCTCGGCAGGAACCGAGCTCGACGGTCGCGTCGTCGAGGAGGCCACGGCCGAGGCGCTGGCCGCCGGCGGGGTCGACGTCGCGTTCTTCGCCGTCGGTGCGGACGCAGCTCGCGAGCTCGTCCCCCACGCCGTCCGCGGCGGCGCGCTCGCGATCGACAAGTCGTCGGCTTGGCGCATGGAGCCCGACGTGCCGCTCGTGGTACCCGAGGTGAACGGGGCGCGCGCCCAGGAGCACCGCGGGATCGTCGCGGTGCCGAACTGCTCGACGATCCAGCTCGTCTGTGCGCTGAAGCCGCTGCACGACGAGGCCCGCCTCAGCAGCCTCCGGCTCGCGACGTATCAGTCAGTTTCCGGTGCGGGCGCGGCGGCGATGGAGCGGCTGCGCGACGAGCCGGTCGACGACCACGACCTCCGCCAGGACTGGGACTTCGACGGCGAGGAGTTCGATGAAGAGGCGAAGATCCGGGAGGAGACCCGGAAGATCATGGAGCTTCCGGAACTGCCCGTTCAGGCCACGTGCGTGCGCGTGCCGGTGCTCGTCGGCCACCTGGAGGCCGTCTGGATCCAGACCGAAGGCGAGCTCTCCGCCGAACGCGCCCGCGAGCTACTCGCCGCGGCTCAGGGTGTGCGCGTGGTCGATTTGCCAAGTCCAGGCCGCGCCGCCGGCAGGGACGACGTGCTCGTCGGCCGCGTGCGCCGCGACCCGACAGTCGAGTGCGGCCTCAGCTTCCTCGTGGCCGGCGACAACCTGCGCAAAGGCGCCGCCCTGAACGCCGTGCAGATCGCCGAGCTGCTGCTGGCCCGCGACCGCGTCCCCGCCTGACGGCGAGGACTCTTACGCGGCGAATCCGTTCGGCCCGAGTCCCGCGAGCGCACCGACCAGCCTGACCGCCTCCACGATCTCGTCGAGCGTCTGCGACTTGCTGAGGAACGCGGTCGCTCCGAGCTCGGCAGCGCGGCGGCGGTCGCCGGCGGAGTCGCCGCCGGTCAGGACGGCGAAGCGCACGGTTGACCCCTGCGCGCGAAGGGCATCCATCACTTCGAAGCCGGTGGCCCTGGGCATGTCGAGGTCGAGCAAGACGACGTCGGGCTCCAGTTCCTCCGTGAGGCGGACCGCCTCCGAGCCGTCAGCGGCGATGCCGATCACGTCGATGTCGTTCTCGCTCAGCGCGGAGCGGAGCGCTTGCGCGAAGAGGCGCTGGTCGTCGGCGATCAGGACCCGCATCGCCAGCCAGGGTACGTGAGGGCGTGCTGGGGCGCATACACACCAAGAGACCAGGATCCGGGCCCCCGCACCGTTGCATGTGCGGGAGCCCTCCTCCCCAGGAACTTCTCCCCTAGGCCGGGACCGCCTCGGCGGTGCCGAGGAGCCGGTGCTTGTGTGCCCACCGGCTCGCCTCGGTGCGATTCGAGACGTCCAGCTTGCGATAGATGTTCGAAAGGTGGAACTTCACCGTCTGCTCGGTCACCCAAAGCATGCGGGCGAGCTCACGATTCGAATGTCCCTCCGCGACCAGCGCGAGAATCTCCCGCTCACGCCGGGTCAGGGACGCACCCTCGTCGTCCTCGGCGACGCGCTCAGGCTCCGGAGCGGGCGAAGCGCCCGCCGTCTGCACGCGTGCGAGGAAGATCGAATGGTCGAACGCCTGTCTGATCGTCGCCGCCACGTCCTCCGGGCGCGCCGTCTTGACGACGTACGCGAGAGCCCCGGCGTCGAATGCTGCATCGATGTCCGCAGGGTCGGACGAGCCGGCGAGGGCGATCACCCGCAGCGACGGCACGCGTTGCCGCGCCGCCCGGACGAGCGATCCACCGCTCATCGCACCGGTGACACCGGTCTCGACCAGCAGGATGTCGGGCTCGTGCTCCTCGACCATCTCCAGCGCCTCTTCGGCCGTGCAGGCCTTGCCGGCGACGGCGATGTCGAGTGTTGCCAAGACCGACTGAACAGCCTCGAGCCACAGTGGATGCGGATCGAGGAGTACCGCAGTGTGTTGCTGGGGTTGAGCCAAGAAAGGGCCGCCTTTCTCCCCCTTTTGTGTGGGAACCTGTTCTAACCTATTCTTGCCCGTCTGTAAAGGGGGTCTGTGAAGAAACCTCCAGAAAGCCACATTTCAAGCCGTTTCCGGTTGTTGAGATCGCTCCACAGCCTGTGGACGGGCCGCCGAAACCTACTGATTTCTCCATCCAGGCGACCAGGGCCGCCTCCGCGCCGGGGGGAAATCGAACCCGCTGAACGGTCCGTAGCTGGGGCGAGGGTAGAGGGCTAGCCTAGACCTGCGACGGTGGAAGGCCGCAAACCCCCGTCGCGCGGTCGCCGGTGGCTCCGCAGCACCGGCGCCAAGGGTGGTGGGGCCGTCCCGGCGACCAAGCGGGGCGGTCCTGCTCCCCGCCCCCTTTCTAGGGATGTGCGGGAGTGCGGGCCCCTGCCACGATGAGACGGCGCTTCACTGCGCCACGGCGGTCGTCTCCGATTGGTCGGGAGGCGGCCGCCGTTTTCGCGCCGGGGCGAGCCAGATCCGGGCCAGCCCGCCCGCAACGAGAATCCAGCCGGCGAGCTGCCCCGCGTGATCCACCGCCAGCCCGACGTCACGTCCCGTCCCGTGCGGTAGCAGGCCTGCTGCGGCCAGGACGCTGCCGCCGACCCGCGCGGCCAGCGCCGTCCCGAGCAACAGCGCACCGGCCACGAGCATCCGCCGGTCACGAGAGCGCCGAAGCTCCACCGCCAGAAGGCAGACCACGGCCGCGAACAGCAGGCCGTAGGCCGCCAGGCCGAGCATCCTCCAGTCGGACGCGTCGACCGCGCGGGGATCGAGGTCGGCCGCGAGCCGTTCGTGCAGGCCGAGAGCGTTGTCGAAAGCGAGGTAGGCAAGCGCCACCGCGAGGGCGACGCGGCGGACTCGAAGCTCGCCCCGCCGTTTGGCGAAGTACGCCGCAACGAACGCTGCCCCTGCTGCCGCGCAGGCACCCGCCCAGCTGAACGGCGACCCCTCGGCTGCCGGATCGAGTCGCCCGTGGGTGCCGGCGAGGCCCGCGCCGAGGGCGAGGACCGCTGCGCCGGAGGCGCACGGCCAGAGCAAGCCGAGCCACGCTGCGCGGGCGGACCGCACCATCGACCCGTCTGCGGCGAGTCCGATCACGCCGGTGAACTGCACGATCGACGAGTTGTGCGCCCGCAGAACCAGGCGGACACTGAGCACATTCGACAAGGCAACCGGAAGGAGGCGGCATGCGGATCCGTCTCGACAATCCGACGTTCGTGACCGAGTTGACGGACTTCCTGCGGCTGTGCGAGTGCCAGGTCGTGCAGGTCGGGCCAAAGCTCCTCAACGTGGAGCTGCGTGCCGCTGCCAATGAGCAGGACGCGATCCGTCGAGCGCGCGCGGGGTTCTGCACGTCCTGCGGCGGACGCATCGAGAGCGTGCTCGCGAATCTCGGCTCGCCCAAATGTCATGACTGCCGCGACGGAATCAACGGGAATCGCGACTGGGCGCGCATGCAGATCGGCGCGTTCCTGCGTGTGTGGCAGATCCGCCACCCCGAGGCGCAAGCCCAGCTCCTCGCCTAGCTTTTCCCTCACTTCGCTTCGCTCGCGTTCGGGGCGCGCCTTCGGCGCGCCGTCGGTTGGCGTTCGGAGGAGCGCTGCTGGAGCAAACGTCTGTGAGCGGCACGGCTTTCGCCGCGCCGCCGGTGAAACGGCTGCACAGAAACCGGAGACCTTCCGACTAGCTTTTCCCTCACTTCGCTCCGCTCGCGCTCGGAGCGCGCCTTCGGCGCGCCATCGGTTGGCGTTCGGAGGAGCGCTGCTGGAGCAAACATCCGTGAGCGGCACGGCTTTCGCCGCGCCGCCGGTGAAACGGCTGCACAGAAACCGGAGACCTTCCGACTTCAGACAGGGCTCTAGAAGCTGCGGGTGCGGCGCGCGAAGACCCCCGCGAGCAGCACCGTGTTGACGACCATTGCGACGGCGATGGCAAGCGAGATCCGGCGCAGATCGGCGCCCTGGACGACGGCGTAGACGCCGACGAACAGCGCGGCCGAAACCGTCCAGGCCGCGGCCGCCTGCAGGCCACGCGCCAGCGCGAGCAGGGCCTGGGACATCGTCGCGCAGGCGAGGTAGCAACCCGCCCCGATCCCGAGCAGGGCGAGGTCGGACGCCGGAGCCGTGTAGTCCGCGCCGTAGAGCAGGCGCATCCCTTCGGGGCCGAAGAGAGCGGCAGCGGCCACGATCGCGACCGTCGCGGCGGCGAAGACGAGGCAGACGCGAACGACCGTCGTTGCGAAGCGCCGGTGGTCTGCCGAAGCGTTCAGCCGCGTCAGGTTCGGCAGGATCGAGCCCGCGACCCCGGAGAACAGGAACACCGGGACGCGGACGAGCATCGTTGCGGCGAAGACGACCGCGGCTGCTTTCGAGGCGTCTCCCCCGCCGGCGCCGATGACCAGCAGCGGCGCGCCGTTGACCAGCAGCTGGTCGGAGCCGGCGATCACGCTCGCCGGCCCTGCGAAGCGGAGGGCCTCACGCAGCTGGAACTTCTCGTCATCGGCGCCCTTGCGAAGTGCCGCGATCTGGGCCCTTCCCTGCCACAGGGGCACGACTGCGCCGCCGATGCCTGCGGCGGCGAGGGCCGCAGCCGCCACGTCCTTGGAGGCAAACGTGAGCAGGGGCAGCGCGACCAGGAGGCGAATGGCGCCGTCGCCGAGGTGGATTCCGCTCAGTCCACGGAACCAGCGAAGCCCGCCGAGGATGCCGCGGGCGACGTACTGCAGGCCGTAGCCCGCGATGCCCGCGACGAGCATCGCGGTCAGGAAATCGCTCCCGAGGAACAGGCGGTCGGTGAGCGTGCCCCAAGCAAACGCAGCGGCGACGCCCAGCGCGACGAGCACCGACACGTAGACGATCGCGATCGAGCGGAGTACCGTCGCCGCTTCCTCGCCCCGGGTCAGCCTGTCGGCAACGGCCCGCGCAGTCGTCTGCTCGAGGGGCCGAAAGAGGACGACCACGCCGATGAAGAGCGCGGCCCACAGGGCGGCGACCTGGCCGTAGTCGCTCGTCGTGAGCGTCCGCGCGGCGAGGATGTGAAAGGCGTAGGCGAGCAGTCCCGCTCCTGCCATGGCCGCCGAGAGAAGCCCGGCGCCGCTCAGTTCGAGCCGGCGCGGCGTCCCTCCCGCCTCGACGGCGTCGATCGTCGCCGCAGCATGTGTGCTCATCGTCTGTACACCCGACCCTCGCCCCCGGCCATTGAGGAACATGATGCGTGGGCCGTTCGGCCTGTTGAATCCCCGGAGGGCGAGGGTTTGAGGCCGCCGCCCATCCGTCTGGCTAGTGCCCGTGCGCGCGGTGGGTTTTTGAGTTCTGGCCTGGTTGCAGGACACGGCTGTTCCTACGCTCACCATGAGCCGGCTGACGAGTGCCGGTCGACCCGATCGCAAAGTGAGGACAACGGATGGCGGCAGGCGCCCTTGCGGCAAAGGCGCATTACGACGACTCGCATACCGGGGACGACGGTTCGCCGTCGGTGTTTCCGCCAGCGCAGCTCGTCTTCGTCGTCCCCGTGTTCAACGAGCAGGAGAACCTGCCCCGACTGATCGCCGATTTCGAAGCGCGCCCCTGGCTGTTCCACGGCGGCGGCCGTCTGATCATCGTCGACGACGGCTCGACCGATGACACCGCGGATCTCGCAGGGGCGTATGCCGGCCGGATCCCGGTCGAGCTTGTGCGGCTCGAACGAAACCAGGGACCCGGCGCGGCCTTCCGCGCCGGCTTCGCGGCTGCGCTGGACGGCTGCACTGACGAGTCGTTCGTGGTGACGCTCGAGGGCGACACGACGAGCGACCTCGACGCGCTGCCGACGATGCTGCAGCGCGCCGCGGCCGGCGCGGAACTCGTTCTCGCCGACTGGCGGATGCTCAACGTCGGCCGCGCGCGGCGCACCCTCAGCCACGCAGCCGGCTTCGTCGTCCGGCGCGCACTGGGGCTGAATGCGAAGACAGTCTCTTCGTTCTTTCGCGTCTACCACTCCTCCGCGCTGCGGCGTGGCTTCGGCCACTACGGCGACGACTTCGTCCGCGAGACGGGATTCGCCTGCAAGGCCGAGATCCTGGTCAAGCTCTCCGCGCTCGGCGTGCGCGTCGAAGAGGTGCCAGTTTCACTCGACTGGAGCCGCCGGCTGGGCAAGAGCAAGATGCCGGTCTTCAAGACGATGGTCGCCTACTGGCGCATGCTGTTCCGTCTGCGCACGGTCGGAGCGTCGGTCTCATCGTGAACGGACGTCCCAGCGTCGCCATCGTCGGCGGTGGCATCCTCGGCATGACCGCCGCCTACCGCCTCGCGCAGGCGGGAGTCCACGTTTCGCTGTACGAGCGGTCACGCGACCTCGGCGGTCTCGTCGGCTCGTTCGACTTCGACGGCCACCCCGCCGACCGCTTCTACCACGTCGTCCTGCCGACCGACGACCGCGTTCGCGGCCTCGCCGAGGAGCTCGGGCTCGGCGACCGCTTCCGCTTCCGTCCGACGAAGGTCGGCTTCTACGGCGACGGGAAGCTGTTCTCGATGACGTCGCCCGCCGAGTTCGTCCGCTTTCCGCTGCTCAAGCCGCGCGACCGCATGCGCCTCGGCGCATTCGTCGCGCGCTGTCAGCTCACGAAGGAGTACGACGAGCTCGACGACACGCCCCTGCTCGAGTGGCTGCGCCGCCGCTCCGGCAAGAACGCGCTGGAACGGATGTGGGCGCCGCTGCTCGATTCGAAGTTCGACGGGCGCTTCGACGACCTCCCCGCGACCTACATCTGGGCGCGGACAAAGCGGATGTCGAAGACGCGCGACAAGTCGGGTGCAGAGGTGATGGGCTGGCTCGAGGGGGGCTATCAGACGCTGATCGACGCGCTGGAGCGGAAGATCCGCGAGCTGGGCGGCGAGATCCACGCGGGCGCGTCCGTCGAGCAGATCACGGCGGCGAACGGCACGGCCTCCGGCCTCGTCGTCGATGGACGGTTCCGCCCCTGCGACTTCGTTCTCTGCACACTCGCGCCGCCGATGGCGCGCCGGCTACTCGCCCCGGAGCTGCTCCCGCAGGCGCCCACAGACCACTGCCGGTACCTCGGCGTCGTCTGCCTCCTGCTGCGCACGCGCCGCAGCATCAGCCCGTACTACCACCTGAACATCACGGACCGCCGCGTCCCCTTGACGACGGTTGTCGAGACGACGCACGTGGTCGACCCGGAATACGTGGGCGGGCATCTGATGTACGTCTCCAAGTACGTCGACCCGTCGAGCGAGCTCCAGGATCGGCCGCTCGACGAGATCGAGCGCGAGTTCATCGGCTATGCGAAGACGATCTTCCGCGATCTGCGCGACGAGGACATCCTCAGCTCGGTCGTGCAGCGCGCGCGTGTGACGGAGCCGGTTCATCTCCTGGGCGGGGCGAAGAACATGCCCCCGATGTTCACGATCCCGAATCTCGCGCTTGCGTCGACGGCGCACGTGTATCCGGAGATCGTGAGCGGCCAGGCCGTGACGGGGGTCGCGCAGAGCGTGGCGCCGGGAATTTTGGAGCGATTGCCGAGTTTCCAGCGGGCAGCAGCATGAGGGAGGCAGGCGAAATGAGAAGGATCGGGGTCACCGGCGCGGCCGGCTTCATCGGGTCGCACGTCTGCGAGCGACTGCTCGACGACGGCTACGAAGTCGTCGGGGTCGACGACTTGTCGTACGGGTCGGTGTCGAACGTCGCCCCCTTCCTCGAGCATCCCGCGTTCCGCTTCGAGGTCTTCGACTGCGCGCGGCAGCGCGAGCTGCGCCGGGCCTTTGACGGCTGCGACGCGATCGCGCACCTCGCCGCGAAGAAGATCCCGCGCTTCGGAGGCACGCTCGCCACGCTGAACGTGAACACAGGCGGCATGGAAGCCGCCTGCGCCGTCGCGCTGGCGCTGGATGCCGATCTCGTCTTCACGTCGACCTCGGACGTCTACGGGAACGCGACGCCTCCTTTCGCGGAGGAGAGCGAGCTCGTGATCGGGCCGCCGACGACGAAGCGCTGGGCCTACGCGGTCTCGAAGATGTACGACGAGCACTACGCGCTGGCGCTGGCCGACGAACGTGACCTGCGTGTGACGATCCTGCGCCTCTTCAACGCCTACGGGCCCCGAAACCACCTCAGCTGGTGGGGCGGCCCGGTCGTGACCTTCATCGAGTCGCTGCTGGACGGCGAGGCGATGGAGATCCACGGCGACGGTGAGCAGACGCGCACGTTCACCTACGTGCATGACACCGCCGACGGCATCGTGCGCGCGCTCGAGCGCCCCGAATCGCGCGGCGAGGTGATCAACCTCGGCGGAACGGAGACGGTGACGATCCTCGAGCTGGCGGAGCGGGTCCAGCGCGAGCTGGAGCTTCCTGCCGGGCCGCTGCAGGCCCGCTTCATCCCCTACGAGTCGCTCCCGGGCAAGTACCAGGACGTCCGGCACCGGATTCCGGACACGGCGAAGGCGAAGCGCCTCCTCGGTTTCGAGGCCACGGTCTCACTCGAGGACGGCCTCCGCGAGACCGCGGAGTGGCACCGCGCCGTCCGCGCGTTCGACTCAGCCGCCGAGGCCTAACTCAGACTCGTCGCGACGGGTCGTTCCCAGCGAAGAAACGTCCGCCGCAGTGGCGATCAGCCGGCGGATGCCGCTGCCGGCAGCCAGCGGCGGAAGCCGCGTCGTGCTGCGGGCTGCGCAATTGCGACCGCGGGCTCTTCGGCGTACAGGAACTGCTCGATCGCCATGGCCGCCCGGTGGCCCGCCCGACCGTCCCACAGAGGCGGCACGCCGTTCTTCCGGCGATGCCGCAGGCGGCCGGGAATCTCCGCGAGCCTCGACGGATCGAGCCCGAGGACGACGTTCGTCCCATGGCTGACGGTGACCGGCCGCTCGGTGTTGTCCCGGAGCGTGAAGCACGGGATCCCGAGCGCCGTCGTCTCCTCCTGGATGCCGCCCGAGTCCGTGACGACAGCCGCCGCGCCCGTCTGGAGCGACAGGAACGGCGTGTAGGCCAGCGGAGCGATGAGCTTGACGCGCTCAGCGACGGCCCCGAGAGAGGTCAGCCGCTCCCGCGTCCGTGGATGGACCGGGAACAGCACCGGGATCTCCTGCGCAATCTCCTCGAGACCTCGCATGGTCTCGACCATCAGCTGCGCGTCGTCGACCAGCGCCGCCCGGTGGAGGGTGACGAGGACATACCCCTGGCTCTCCAGCCCGAACTCGCGCCAGGCAGCGAGCGAGCGCGCCGCTTCGACGTTGGCGAGCAGCGTGTCGATCATCGTGTTGCCCACGAAGACCACCCGGCCGCCGTTGATGCCCTCCGCCGCCAGGTTCGCGTTCGCCTCCTCGGAATGGGTCAGGAGGAGGGTCGACATGTGATCCGTCAGGCGCCGATTGTGCTCCTCCGGCATCGTCGGGTCGAAGCTCCGCAGCCCGGACTCGAGGTGACAGACGGGAATGTGGAGCTTCGCAGCCGCCAGGGCCGCCGCCAACGTCGAGTTGATGTCACCCGGGACGACGACCAGATCCGGCTGGAGCTCCATGAAGACCTTCTCCAGCTCCACCAGGGCCCGGGCCGTCTGCTCGCCATGAGAGCCGGAGCCGACCGCGAGCTGCGCGTGTGGAGCTGGGAGCGGAAGCTCGGAGAAGAAGACGTCGCTGACCTCGCGGTCGTAGTGCTGCCCCGTGTGGACGAGGCGCTGCTCGACGTTGCCGCGCCGCTCGAGCTCGGCGTAGACGGGCGCGACCTTCATGTAGTTCGGGCGCGCGCCGACTACATGTACGACGAGCTGATTCTGCCGCATGCCTCATTCTGTGAGCACGAACGGGTGATCAACGACCCTCGATAGTCGAGTTGTGGGGCTGGAGTTGGGTCACCAAATCGGCTCCAAATGGCAACAGTCGGCCCGAATCGGGCCGGCAGCCGCGTTCTCCGCCCAGAACCCCGTTCGAGGGAGTAGGCCCGACCTGGTCTTCCGTCGGTTTCGGGCCTCCAGAAAGGACGACGACCATGATGGAAGTGCGGAAGACCATGATCGGCTTTCTCGCGGCCATGCTCGCGGTTCTCGCCTGCCTCTCGGTCTGGCCGAAGTTCCACGATCCCGTCACCTGGACCCCCGACGCCCTCTTCTACGAGGCGCGGCTGCTCGAGATCCGAGGCGAGGGCCACGACACCGCGTTCCGGAAGACGTTCCAGGGACCGCTCTCGGCCGAGTTGCGCGCCAAGGATCCGCAGAAGACCGGGAACCCCAGCTGGGTCGAGTACAACGAGCCCTTCTACGAGCGGCGCGCGGCCGTCCCGCTGGCCGGCGCGGCCGTCTACCCGGTCGCAGGCGACCGGTCTCTCCTTTATCTCTCTCTCGCCGGCTACGTCGCCTCGATCGTCGCGCTCTTCGGCCTGCTGCTGCTTCGGTTCAGAATCGGAATCGCTGCGGCAGTGGCCTTCGCGGCGATCCTGCTTCCGCCCCTTCGGAACCACTCGTCCTATCCGCTCACCGACAGCTGGGGGCTTGCGCTCGAGATCTCCGCCCTCGCGGCGGCGATGCTGACGCTGAAGCGAGGCCTGCGTTGGCTTCCGCTCTGGATCGGAGCGATCGCGTTGCTCGGATTCACGCGCGACAGCACGTGGATCCCGGTGCTCGCCGCCGGCTGGTGCGCGTTGCGCTATCGCTCGCGGGTTCCCGTGACCCTGTTCGCGACCGGCGTGGCAGCCGCATTGCCGGCGCTCCTTTTCTTCGCGACGCCGGTGCGTCCGCTCTTGGCGGAGCTGGTCAACAACTCGCAGCCGCCGTCCGATCCGTCATGGTCATTCATCGCGAGCCACTATCCGCACGCGGTCGTCGAGCTCGTTCGGGCGAACGTCGGCTTCCTCCGGCGCGGTGAGTGGTACACCGCGCTCTATCTCGTCGGCGGCGTCCTCGCCCTGCTGCTGCTGGTGTGGCGGCGACGCGAGACACGAAGCGCCTCGACGACGCTGATGGCGGCAGCCGCCTTTATCGGACTCGCTTACGTGCTCGCGGCACCGGTCTTCAGCGCGTTCCGCCTCGAGCTCGTCTTCGTGCCGGTTGCCGCGTACGGGCTGGCGCTCGCGAGCGAGCTGGTCGCCGCGCGCGTCGCCGAGCGCGAGGGTCTCTTCCAGCGGCTTCCGCTGCTCAGCCCTGCGCGCCGGTCCTGACGGCCGGGCGCATCAAAGCGGTTCCGATACTCGACACATGGCTAGGCCCAGCCTGAACTTCGGGTCCTTGTCGAGGTGACGGCTGCGCGGGATAAAGGGCCATGGACCGGCACGTACGCCGGTCGGCGTCAAAACGTGCCCGGGACAGCGGCCCACACCCATCGGCTCTGGCGACTGATTCCGTCGTGGCAGCGCTCTGCGCTCGCCGCGATCGCGGTCTTCGTCGCCCTGGTCCAACTCGGCGGCTCGAGCGCCGCCGTGAGCGCTACGCCGGATCAGGTCGGGCAGTGGAGCGCGCCGGTCTCCTGGCCGCTCGTGGCCGTGCACATGTCATTGGAGCCGACCGGCAAGGTGCTCGCGTTCGACGCTTGGACCGACGCGCCGAACTCCGAGCGGCTCTGGGATCCACAGACCGGAACCTTCACCTCCGTCCCGTACGGACGCAATCTCTTCTGCGCGGGCCACGTCCAGCTCGCAGACGGGCGGACGCTGATCGTCGGCGGCAACATCGCGGCCGACGACGGGCTCGCCGACACGACGATCTTCAACCCGACGACGAACACGTACTTCCGCGCGCCGGACATGTCCGTCGGCCGCTGGTACCCGACGGCGACGGAGCTGCCCGACGGCCGCGTGCTCACGTTCGCAGGCGACAACATCGTCCAGGACCGCCCTGGTCAGCCGCATCCGTTCGAGGACGCGTCCGTGAACTCGCTGCCGTCGATCTTCAACCCGACGACGAACACATGGACGGACTTGACCGCCGCGAGGCTGACTTCGCCGCTCTATCCGTTCATGTTCGTGCTCTCTGATGGGCGCGTCTTCAACGCAGGCCCGGACACGACGACGCGGATCCTCGACCCGGGAAACCAGACATGGACGACCGTCGGCACGAGCCCGATCGACGGCATGAGCGCGGTGATGTACCGGCCGAACAAGGTCATGAAGGCAGGTACGTGGGCCGATCCCGATTTCGTCAACAGCAAGGTCTACGACGCCGGCGCGGGTACCGCAGTCATCGACATGAGCGCCGGGACGCCAGCGTGGCGCAGTACGGCGCCCATGAACTTCGCCCGCTCGTATCAGAACCTGACCCTCCTCCCCGACGGCACCGTCCTCGCCAGCGGCGGGATGTCGACGTCGGACGGCACCGACATCACGAAGGCAGTCCTGCCGGCGGAGATCTGGAACCCCGACACGGAGACGTGGACGACGGCCGCGTCGCTGACGAACGGACGCGAGTACCACTCAACCGCCCTGCTGCTACCCGATGGGCGCGTGCTGATGGCGGGCGGCGGTCAGCTGCCGGGCCGGTTCGGGATCGTCGACCAGCGCAACGCCGAGATCTACTCGCCTCCCTACCTGTTCAAGGGACCGCGCCCGACGATCACGTCGTCGCCCGCCGGCGCGAGCTGGGGTTCGAGCTTCGACGTGACGACGCCGAATGCAGCGTCGATCGCGAAGGTGTCCCTGATCCGGTCGCCTTCGGTCACGCATGCCCTGGACATGAACCAGCGCTTCCAGTACCTGAGCTTCACCGCGGGCTCGGGGAAGGTCACGGTTCAGGCGCCTGCCAGCGCGAACCTTGCTCCGCCGGGCGACTACCTGCTCTTCCTCGTCGACACGACCGGCGTGCCGTCCCTTGGGAACTTCGTCCGCCTCTCCGCGACGGGCGATTCGACGCCGCCGACCGCGCCCACCGGCCTCGCCGCGACGCCGGGGGCGGGCCAGGTGTCGCTCACGTGGGGCGCTGCGACTGACGCAAGCGGGATCTCCGGCTACAGCATCTATCGCTCGACGACGTCGGGCTTCACACCGAGCACCGCCAACCGGATCGTGCAGCTCACCGGCACCGCCACCGCGTACACGGACATCGGCGTCACCGCAGGGACCTACTACTACAAGGTCACCGCCGACGATACGTCCGGGAACACGAGCGCTCCTTCGAACGAGGCCAGCGCAACGGTTGCGACCGGTCCGCCGCCCGGTCTCGTCGGAGCGTGGGGTTTCGACGAAGGCAGCGGCACGACCACGGCGGACAAGTCCAGCTACAACGACACGGGCACGATCTCGAACGCCGCGTGGTCGCCCACAGGCAAGTTCGGCAACGCGCTCTCCTTCAACGGCACAAATGCTTCGGTGTCGATGCCGGACGGCAGCCAGTTGGACGTGACGACCGGAGTGACCGTCGAAGGCTGGGTCAAGCCCAGCGGCCTCGGGACCGGCTTCCAGCAGCTGGCCGTCAAGGAGACCACCGGCAACCTCGTCTACGGGCTCTACTCCAACTCGGACACGAACAGACCCCAGTCCCAGGTCACCGTCGGCTCGCCGCGGCTACTCGACGGCACCGCGGCCCTTCCGGCCGGACTCTGGTCGCACCTCGCAGTCACGTACGACGGGACGACCCAGCGTCTGTACGTCAACGGCACTCAGGTCTCCTCGTCGGCGATCAGCGGCACGATCTCCACCTCCAGCGGTCCGTTCAAGATCGGCGGCAACTCGATCTGGGGCGAGTGGTTCAACGGTCTGATCGACGAGGTGCGCGTCTACAACCGCGCCCTCAACGCGCCGGAGATCCAGGCGGACATGAACACGTCGATCAGCGCGCCGGACCTCGTAGCGCCGAGCGCGCCGGGAACGCTCACCGCCACCGGCGGCCTCGGGCAGATCAATCTCGCCTGGGGCGCGGCGACCGACAACGTCGGCGTCACGAAGTACAACGTCTACCGGTCGACCACTTCCGGCTTCACACCGGCCACGAGCAACCGGATCGCTCAGCCGACGGGGACGACCTACAGCGACACCGGCGTCACTCCGGGAACCGTCTACTACTACAAGGTCGCCGCGGAAGACGCTGCGGCCAACGTTGGTCCGGCGGGTAACGAGGCAAACGCGTCGGCGACGGCAGACACGACGCCTCCCACCGCGCCGACGGGCCTCGCCGCGACGCCCGCCTCGGGGCAGATCGCACTCTCGTGGGGTGCCTCGACGGACGCCGGCGGAATCGCGCGCTACAACGTCCACCGTTCCACGACTCCTGGGTTCACGCCGAGCACCGGCAACCGGATCGCCCAGCCGACCGCCACGAGCTACACGGACACCGGTCTCGCCGGCGGCAGCACCTACTACTACAAGGTCACGGCCGAGGACAACGCCGGCAACACAAGTGCAGCGTCGAACGAGGCGAGCGGCACCGTTCCGAGCGGCCCGCCGCCCGGCCTCGTCGCGGCGTACGGCTTGGACGCGGGCAGCGGGACGACCGCGGCCGACCAATCGGGCAACGGCAACAACGGCACCCTGACCAACGCCACCTGGGCCGGCGCGAGCGCCGGCAAGTTCGGCAACGCGCTCTCCTTCAACGGCACCAACGCCAGCGTCAGCGTCCCCAACTCCGCCTCGCTCGCCCTCACGACGGGCATGACGCTCGAAGCCTGGGTGAAGCCGACGGCACTCAACAGCTACAACACCATCGTCTTCAAGGAGCGCACCGCCTACTACGGCTACGCGCTCTATGCCAACACCGACGGCAACCGCCCCTCCGGCAACGTCTTCACGGCCGGCGACCACGAGGTCCGCGGTACCGCGCAGCTCGCGCTCAACACCTGGACGCACGTTGCCGCCACCTACAACGGCAGCGCTCTCGTCATCTACGTCAACGGCGCCCAGGCCGCAACGCTGAGCGTCACCGGTGCGCTGATCAGCGCCACCGGCCCGCTGAAGATCGGCGGCAACGCGATCTGGGGCGAGTGGTTCAACGGCCTGATCGACGAGGTACGCATCTACAACCGCGCCCTGAGCACAGCGGAGATCCAGGCCGACATGAACCTCGCGATCACGTCGGCGGACGCCGTGCCGCCGAGCGCGCCCGGCACGCTGACCGCGACCGGAACCGTGACCAACGCGCAGCTGAGCTGGGGCGCCGCAACGGACAACGTCGGCGTCGCGAAGTACGACGTCTATCGCAGCACGACGAGCGGCTTCACGCCGAGCGTCGCGAACCGGATCGCACAGCCGACGGGGACGACCTACACCGACGCCGTCGCGGCCGGCACCTACTACTACAAGGTCGCCGCGGAGGACGCCGCGGGCAACATCGGCCCGGCCTCGAACGAGGCGAGCGCGATCGTGGGTGACGCGACGCCGCCGAGCGCACCGGGCACGTTGAACGCCGCTGGAGCAATCGGGAAGGCAACCCTGACCTGGGGTGCGGCAACCGACAACGTCGGCGTCAGCCGCTACAACGTCTACCGCGCGACCACGGCCGGATTCATCCCTGGCACGAGCAACCGGATCGCGCAACCGACCGGCCTGACGTACACGGACAACACGACGCCGGGTACGTACTTCTACAAGGTCACCGCCGAAGACGCGGCGGGGAACATCGGCGCCGCCTCGAACGAGGCGACCGCCACGGTGACCGTGGACACGACTGCGCCGACAGCGCCGAGCGGCCTGGCCGCGCCGGTGACCGGCAACACGGTCAACCTGAGCTGGACCGGCTCGACGGATGACGTCGGCGTCCAGCGCTACAACGTCCATCGCAGCACGACGAGCGGCTTCACTCCCGACGCCGCGAACCGCATCGCGCAACCGACCGGCACCAGCTGGAGCGACGGCGGGCTACCGATCGGCACCTACTACTACAAGGTCACGGCCGAGGACGCAGCCGGCAACATCAGCGCGGCGTCGAACCAGGCAAGCGCCACTGTCGCCGACGCGACCGCGCCGACCGCACCCAGCGGGCTCGCGGCGAACGTCTCCGGCACGACGGCGTCGCTGACCTGGACGGCCGCAACCGACAACGTGGGCGTCGTCCGGTACAACGTCCATCGCGGTACGACGAGCGGCTTCACACCCGCCGCCGCGAACCGCATCGCGCAGCCGACCGGCACGAGCTACAGCGACAACGGCCTTGCGCCCGGCACCTACTACTACAAGGTCACCGCCGAGGACGCGGCGGGCAACGTCGGCCCTGTCTCGAACACCGCCAGCGGCACCGTGCTCGACGCGACCGCACCGACCGCGCCCACCGGGCTCGGCGCGACGGGCGGCGCCGGCCAGGCGAGCCTGAGCTGGACGGCCGCGACCGACAACGTCGGCGTCGTGCGTTACAACGTCCACCGCTCGACGACCTCGGGCTTCACGCCGGCTACCGGGAACCGGATCGCACAGCCCACAGGGACGTCCTACACCGACCTCGGTCTGGCCGCCGGCACCTACTACTACAAGGTCACGGCAGAGGACGCTGCCGGCAACGTCGGCGCAGCATCCAACCAAGCGACTGCGACGGTGTCTGCGCCGCCGACGACCGGGCTCGTCGCCTCCTACGGCTTCGACGAGGGAAGCGGCACCACCACCGCCGATCAGTCCGGAAACGGCAACGGCGGCAGCATGACGAACATCAGCTGGGCCGGCTCGGCCGCAGGCAAGTTCGGCAACGCGCTCACCTTCAACGGCACGAACGCCAGCGTCAGTGTTGCCGACTCCACCTCGCTGCACCTAACGACCGGTATGACTCTGGAAGCCTGGGTCAAGCCGACCGCGCTCAACTCCTACGACACGGTGATCTTCAAGGAGCGGACGGGCTACTACGCGGACGCCCTCTATGCCAACACCGACACCAACCGACCCTCCACCAACGTCTACACCAGCACCGATCACGAGCTGAAAGGGACCGCGCAGCTTGCCCTCAACACGTGGTCGTACCTCACGGCAACCTACGACGGCAGCGTGCTCGCCCTCTACGTCAACGGCACCCAGGTCGGAACGCTTCTCCTCAGCGGCTCGATCATCAGCTCGACCGGTGCGCTCAAGATCGGCGGCAACGGAATCTGGGGCGAGTACTTCAGCGGACTGATCGACGAAGTACGGATCTGGAACCGCGCGCGCACCGCGGCGGAGATCCAGTCGGACATGAACACGTCGGTCACCGCACCCGACGCGACGCCGCCGAGCGCCCCGGGCACTCTCACGGCCACCGGCGGCCTCGGCCAGATCAGCCTCGGCTGGGGCGCCGCCACCGACAACGTCGGTGTCACGAAGTACAACGTCTACCGCGCGACGACTGCCGGGTTCACACCGAGTACGTCCAACCGGATCGCACAGGCACCTACTACTACAGGGTCACCGCTGAGGACGCAGCCGGCAACGTCGGCGCAGCGTCGAACGAAGCGAACGCCGTCGCGGCAGCCGACACGACGCCGCCGACGGTGTCGATCACCGCTCCCGCCGCCGGCGCCACGGTCTCGGCCGCGGTGAACGTGAACGCGAACGCGTCGGACAATGGATCCGTCGCCGGCGTGCAGTTCAAGGTCGACGGGGCGAACATCGGCGCAGAGGACACGACCGTGCCGTACTCGGTCTCCTGGGACACGTTCTCGGCCGGGAACGGCGCGCACACGCTCTCCGCGGTCGCGCGCGACGGCGCCGGCAATACGGCCCCGTCCGCGGGCGTCTCCGTCACGGTCTCGAACACGGGGTCCCCCGGCCTCGTCGGCGCGTGGGCGTTCGACGAAGGCAGCGGAACGACTGTTGCGGACCAATCAGGAAAGGGAAACGGCGGTACCCTCACCAACGCCACCTGGGTCACCACGGGCAAGTTCAACAAGGCGCTGTCCTTCAACGGCACGAACGCGTGGGTCACCGTGCCCGACTCGGCCACGCTCGACCTGACGACGGGGATGACGGTCGAGGCATGGCTCAAGCCGGCTACGTCGAGCGGCTGGCAGTCCGCGGTCGTGAAGGAGCAGCCGGGCAACCTCGCATACGGCATGTATGCGAACACCAACCTCAACCGCAACGAGGCCGAGGTCTACGTCGGCGGCGCAACGCGGTCGGTCAACGGAACCAGCCAGCTTCCGGTCGCAGCCTGGAGTCATGTCGCGGCCACATACGACGGAACGACCCTGCGGCTCTACCTCAACGGCACGCAGGTCGCGCAGCTCGCGACGTCCGGCTCCATCCTCACGTCCAGCTCTCCGCTCCGGATCGGCGGCAACGGGATCTGGGGCGAGTACTTCAACGGCCTGATCGACGAGGTGCGCGTCTACAACCGCGCCCTCAGCGCGGCCGAGATCCAGAACGACATGAACGTCAGCGTCACCCCGGACACGACGCCGCCGACAGTGTCGGTCAAGAATCCGGCGCCCGGTTCCGCAGGCATCAACGTCGGAACCCCGGTGAAAGCGACGTTCAACGAGCTCATGAAGGTGAGCACGATCACGACCTCGAGCTTCCAGCTGAAGGACGCGGCGAACAACCCCCTTCCTGCGACCGTCGCCTACGACTCGTCGACAAGCGTCGCGACGCTGACGCCGCAAGTGGCGATGCAGTACGGCGCGACGTACACGGTCACCGTCAAGGGCGGCGCGGGCGGCGTCACGGACTACGTGGGCAACGCGCCCGCTTCGGACACCACGTGGTCCTTTACGACCGAGGCTTCGCCGCCGCCGGTGCTCGTCGTGGGATCGACGGCGAATCCCTTCGGCATGTACCTCGGCGAGATCCTGCGCAACGAGGGGCTGGATGCCTTCACGACGCTCGACGTGTCGTTGCTGTCGCCGACTCTGCTCAGCCAGTTCCACGTCGTCGTCCTGGGTGACGCGGTGCTCAACGCGACGCAGGTGTCCACGCTCACCGGCTGGGTCAACGGAGGCGGAAACCTGATCGCGATGCGTCCGGATAAGCAGCTCGCCGGCCTACTCGGCCTCACCGATGCCGGGACGGCGCTGGCCAACGCCTACCTCAAGGTCGACACGAGCGCCCCGCCGGGAACAGGGATCGTCAGCAGCACGATCCAGTACCACGGCACCGCGGACCGGTACACGCTCAGCGGTGCAACTTCCGTGGCGACGCTGTACTCGAATGCGACGACGGCGACGACGAATCCAGCGGTGACGCTGCGCTCGGTCGGGTCGAGCGGCGGCCAGGCGGCGGCGTTCACCTACGACCTGGCCCGCTCAGTCGTGCTGACGCGCCAGGGAAATCCCGCCTGGGCGGGACAGGAACGCGACGGCGTGGTCGCCGTCCGGCCGGACGACCTCTTCTACGGGGCCAAGAGCGGCGACGTGCAGCCCGACTGGGTCGACACGAGCCGGATCGCGATCCCGCAGGCCGACGAGCAGCAACGGCTGCTGATGAACCTGATCACCGTCATGGAGCGCGACAAGCTGCCCATGCCGCATTTCTGGTACCTGCCGCGCGGCAAGAAGGCCGTAGTCGTGATGAGCGGCGACGACCACGCGCAGGGCGGCACCGCGAGCAACTTCGACCGCTTCAAGCAGCTGAGCGCTCCGGACTGTGTCGTCGCCAACTGGGAGTGCATCCGCTCGACGTCGTACATCTATCCGGCCAGCCCGCTGACGAACGCGCAGGCGGCCGGGTACCTCGCCGACGGCTTCGAGGTCGCGCTGCACCCGCAGGTCGGTTCGTGCCCGACCGTCGTGCCGACCATCGACGCGCTCGCGGCTGCCTTCGACACGCAGCTCTCGCAGTTCGTGAGCAAGTACACGAGCATCCCGTCGCCGGCGACGAGCCGCACGCACTGCGTCGAATGGCCAGACTGGGTTTCCGAGGCCAGGATCGAGCTCGCGCGCGGGATGCGGATGGACGGCAACTACTACCACTATCCCTCCGCCTGGATCGGCGCCAAGCCCGGCTTCATGAACGGCGGCGGCTTCCCGATGCGCTTCGCCGACACCGACGGGACGCTGATCGACGTCTACCAGGCGAACACGAACATGACGGACGAGTCGGGGCAGGCGTACCCGTCCACCGTCAACACGCTGCTCGACAACGCCGTCGGCGCGAACGGCTTCTACGGCGCGTTCGGCACCAACATCCACACCGACTTTGCCGCTCCGCAGCCCGACGCCGAGGCGATCGTCGCCTCCGCCCAGGCGCGGGGCGTACCGGTGATCTCGTACAAGCAGCTGCTCGACTGGGTCGACGGACGGAACAACTCGACGATCCGAGGGCTGAGCTGGAGCGCCGGGACGTTCACCTTCGTCACGACGGTGGGCGCCGGCGGCAACGGGCTCCAGACGCTCCTCCCGACGCAGGGCCCGACCGGAACGCTGAGCGCGCTGACGTGCGGCGGCTCGCCGAAGACCTACTCGCTCCAGACGATCAAAGGCATCTCGTACGCCATGTTTGACACGAGTACGGGTACCTGTCAGGGGACCTACTCTTAGGGGATATCTCGACGCTCGGCTAGGGAAGCCCTTGACTTTCGCAGGGTGTCCTCGGGCCCGCTGAGATCGACAATTCAGACATGCGTAGCCCAGTCCGGGTGGTGGGCCTGGGCCTGCGCGGCGTTGAGGGATTGAGGGACCTGATGCGTCTCGCCTTGGCCCTGGCGATTCTTTCGGCTGCCCTCGTGGCGGCGGCTCCCGCTCGGGCCGATACGAGCCTCGTTGCCGCATATGGCTTCGACGAGGGGGCGGGAGGACTCGTCACCGACGCGTCCGGCAACGCGCACTTCGGGACGATCGCCGGAGCGACTTGGACGACGGAGGGACGCTACGGCGGCGCCCTGTCCTTCAACGGGACGAATGCCTACGTCGACCTCGGCGGCCTCGGCACGTTCTACCGCACCGGCTTCACGCTCGAGGCGTGGGTGGACAAACAGACGGCCACCAAGAACGACGTCGCAGTGCTCGGGAGCTGGACGGCGAGCGAAGGCGGCGGGCCGATGATCTGGGTCGACCACCTTGCCACTCATTACCAGCTGACGATGAACCAGGGGATGTCGAACTACCTCGACTCGGGCCGAAATCCATCCGCTGGCGTGTGGCAGCACCTCACCGCCACCTTCGACGGCACGGTCGCTCGGTTCTACGTCGACGGCGCCGAGGTCGCCAGCCGCACCGTCTCGGTCAGCATCGGCTCTTCGAATTCTTGGCGCGTCGGAGCATACGGAGTCACGCCGACCGGCTTCTTCGACGGGCTCATCGACGAAGTGCGCGTGTACAGCCGTGCCTTGAGTGCGGCCGAGATCCAGACCGACATGACCCAGCCGGTGTCGAGCCTCCTGGGGTCCGATACGACCCCACCGTCGGCTCCCGGCAACCTCATCGCGACCGCCGGCGCCGGCCAGGTCGGCCTCAGCTGGGGTGCGGCCTCCGACAACGTGGGCGTCGCCAGGTACGACGTCTATCGCTCTACGACACCGGGCTTCACCCCCGGCGCGTCCAACCGGATCGCGCAGCCCACCGGCACGGCTTACACCGACACGGGGCTCGCAGCCGGGACCTACTACTACAGGGTCGCCGCGGAGGACGCTGCCGGAAACATCGGCCCGACGTCGAGCGAGGCCGGCGCGACCGTGCCCGACACCACGCCACCGACCGCGCCGAGCGGCTTGAGCGTCACCGTCTCAGGAGGCATCGCCGGCCTCGCCTGGACCGGATCCGCCGACGATGTCGGGGTCGTCCGCTACAACGTCCACCGCAGCACGAGCGCAGGCTTCACCCCGACGGCTGCAAACCGTGTCGCACAACCCACCGGAACGAGCTACAGCGAGAGCGGGGTCGCCCCAGGCACCTACTACTACAAGGTGACGGCGGAGGACGCGGCGGGCAACATCAGTGTCGCGTCGAACGAGGCGAGTGCGACGATCGTCGACACGACGCCGCCCAGCTCGCCGGGAGCGCTCACGGCCGCCGGTGCCGGCAGCACCGTCAATCTGAGCTGGATCGCGTCGACCGACGACGTCGCGGTCGTCCGCTACAACGTCCACCGCGGCGCGAGCTCCGGGTTCACACCGACCGCAGCCAACCGGATCGCGCAGCCGACGGGTACGAGTTACAGCGACACCGGGCTGCCGATCGGCACCTACTACTACAAGGTCACCGCCGAGGACGCAGCCGGCAACCTCAGCGCGCCCTCGAATGAGGTCTTGCTCGCGATCGCGGACGCGAGTCCGCCCACGGCACCGGGTGGACTGACGGCCTCGGTGACCGGCGGCTCCGTTGCCTTGGCGTGGAGCGCCGCCACGGACGACGTCGGCGTCGTTCGCTACAACGTCCATCGAGCAGGTACCGCGGGCTTCACGCCGACAAGCGCCAATCGGGTCGCCCAACCCCTCGGGACGGGCTACACCGATTCGAGCGTCACGCCCGGCAGCTACTACTACAAGGTCACCGCCGAGGATGCCGCCGGCAATATCAGCGCCGCGTCGAACGAGGTGCCGGCGACGATCGTCGACACGTCCGCCCCGACCGCTCCGGGCGGATTGGCCGCAAATTCCAGCGGTACCTCGATCTCGCTCTCGTGGACGCCAGCTACCGACGATGTCGCCGTCGTCCGCTACGACCTTCACCGCGGCACGAGCAGCGGCTTCACACCCACGACGGCGAACCGCATCGCGCAGCCGGCCGGCGCCGGCTACACCGACACCGGACTGACGCCTGGAACGTACTACTACAAGGTCACCGCGGAGGACGCCGCCGGGAACGTCGGCGCGCCTTCGAACGAGGCATCGGCCACAGTCGCTGCTGCCGACACGTCGCCCCCGACCGTCGCGATCACCGCTCCCGGCGGAGGCGCGACGGTCAGCGCGTCGCTGAACGTCACGGCGACGGCAACCGACGACCAGGGTGTGGCCGGCGTGCAGTTCAAGCTCGACGGGCAGAGCCTGGGCACCGAGGACACCGCCGCGCCGTATGCGGTGGCTTGGGACACGCGCGCGGAGGTCAACGGCTCGCACACGCTCACCGCGGTCGCACGTGACGCGGCCGGCAACGTCGCAACCTCGACCCCAGTCGCGGTGACCGTGAGCAACAGCGGAGTCTCGACGGCCGGCCTACGCGCCGCGTACGGCTTCGACGACGGCTCCGGTACCGCCGCGCTCGATACGTCGGGCAACTATCGAACGGCGTCGCTCGTCGGTGCCGGTTGGACCACGGGTCGGTTCGGGAGCGCGGTCTCGCTCAACGGGACGAGCAACGAGGTCGATCCGCCTGCTCTCGGCACGTTCTACAAGACCGCCTTTACCTACGAGGCATGGGTCCTCAAGCAGTCGACCAAGGTTGACGTCGGCGTCGTCGGATCGTGGGTCGGCAGCCAGGGCGGCGGCGCGATGATCTGGATCGACCACCTCAGCGGTCGCTACAGGCTCGCGCTCGGTACGACCCTCGGCAACTACGTCGACTCGGGTCGCACACCGGCCGTCGGGCAGTGGCAGTTCGTCGCCGCGACCTACGACGGCTCGGTTGCACGGATCTACATCGACGGCGTCGAGACCGCGAACACGACGTTCACCGGTAACGTCGGCGACTCGAACACGTGGCGGATCGGCGCTTACGGGAGTCCCGCCGCCGGCTTCTTCGACGGAAGGATCGACAACGTCCGCATCTACGACCGCGCGCTCAGCGCGAGCGATATTCAGACGGACATGGCGTCGCGCATCCAGCCCGACCAGACCCCGCCGACAGTCACGGCGTTTACGCCCGCCGCCGGGGCCACGGGAATCAACGTCGGCAGCTCAGTCACGGCCAAGTTCAGCGAGCCGTTGCAGGCGACGACGGTCAAGAGCAGCGCGTTCACCCTCACCGACCCGTCGAACAACGCCGTGCAGACGAGTGTCGGTTACAACTCATCGACGAACGTCGCCACGGTGACGCCCCAGGCCGCGCTGCAATACGGCACCGTCTACACGCTGACTGTCAAAGGCAGCGGTGGAGTGACCGACCTCGCCGGAAACCCGCTCGCCGCGGCTGTCAGTTCGTCCTTCACGACGGAGGCCTCACCTCCGCCGGTGCTCGTCGTCGGCTCGACCGCGAATCCGTTCGGGATGTACCTGACCGAGATCCTGCGCAATGAGGGCCTGGACGCATTCACCACCCTCGACGTTTCGTTCCTGTCTCCGGCCCTTCTCAGCGGCTTCGACGTCGTGGTCCTTGGAGACATGTCGCTGAGCACGGCTCAGGTTTCGACGCTGACGGGCTGGGTCAACGCCGGCGGCAACCTGATCGCGATGCGCCCCGACAAGAAGCTCGCCGACTTGCTCGGACTGGCTACTGCGAGCGGAAACCTGAGCAACGCGTACCTGAAGATCGACACCAGCGCGGCGCCCGGGGCGGGCATCGTCGCCAGCACGATCCAGTACCACGGCGCGGCCGACAAGTACACGGTCAACGGCGCGACCGCGGTCGCAACGCTGTATTCGAACGCGACGGCGGCTACGGTCAACCCGGCCGTCACGCTTCGCTCCGTCGGCTCGAGCGGCGGCCAGGCGGCAGCGTTCACGTACGACCTTGCGCGCTCGGTCGTCTACACGCGCCAGGGCAATCCCTCTTGGGCCGGCCAAGAGCGCGACGGCGCGACGGGAATCCGCCCGGATGACATGTTCTACAGCAGCTGGCTGGACACGAGCAGGATCGCGATCCCGCAGGCCGATGAGCAGCAGCGGCTGCTGATGAACATGATCACGCTGATGGAGCGCGACAAGCTGCCGCTCCCCCGCTTCTGGTATCTCCCCCGCGGCAAGAAAGCGGTCGTCGCGATGAGCGGCGACGACCACTCGCCCGGGAATGCGCCCGGAGGTACCGCCAGCATCTTCGACCGCTTCAAGCAGCTGAGCCCGCCCGGTTGCGTGGTCGCCAACTGGGAATGCGTCCGCGGGACGTCGTACATCTATCCGAACAGCGTCCTCACTGCCGCGCAGGCGGCGAGTTACGTGGCGGACGGGTTCGAGGTCGCGCTGCACCCGGTCGTCGCGTCCTGCCCGACGACTGTGCTCACGCAGTCGCAACTCGCGGCCTACTTCGACACCCAGCTGGCGCAATTCCAGGCGAAGTACACGAGTATCCCGGCGCCCGCGACCAGCCGCACCCACTGCGTCTACTGGCCCGACTGGGCTTCTACGGCCAAGATCGAAGCCGCGCGCGGGATCCGGATGGACGGCAACTACTACCACTACCCGAGTGCCTGGATCGGCGCCAAGCCCGGCTTCCTGAACGGCGGCGGCTTCCCGATGCGCTTCGCCGACACCGACGGGACGCTGATCGACGTGTACCAGGAGAACACGAACATGGACGACGAGGCCGGCCAGGTCTATCCGTCGACCGTCGACACCCTGCTCGACAACGCGCTCGGACCCGCCGGCTTCTACGGCGCCTTCGGCACGAACATCCACACCGACTATGCCGCGCCCAACGCGAACGACGAGGCGATCGTCTCCTCCGCACAGTCCCGCGGCGTCTCGATCATCTCGTACAAGCAGCTGCTCGACTGGACCGACGGCCGCAACGCCTCTGCGATCCGTGGCCTCAACTGGAGCAACGGCATCTTCACCTTCACCACGACCGTCGGCACCGGAGCGAACGGCCTCCAGACGATGCTCCCGGTTCAGGGACCCAGCGGAACCCTCAGCGCGCTCGCACGCGGCGGGAGTCCGGTGCCGTACACGACCCAGACGATCAAGGGGATCGACTACGCGATTTTCGACACCGTCACGGGCACGTACACCGCAACGTACTCCTAGTCGGGCGAAACGCGCCCGGCTAGAGAGCGAGACCCGAGTCCTCTCGCCGCCGCTCGGCGGTCGTCCCCGAGCGCGAGAAGTCGGCGACGTAGTAGCACGCCACCCGCAAGAGGTCGACCAGATAGACGAGCTTGCGCTGCAGCGGCTCGTCGAGCGCGAAGATCTGCCTGGAGTCTCTGAACAGAAGCCCAGCAGCCTCGCGAAGCGTGCGCCGGCGGGTGCGATGAGGTGCGTCGATGACGCGGTTGATGTCGATCAGCCGCCGCGCCTGCGCCCGAGCGTTCTCGTGATGCGAGTGGTACACCGCCGCTCCGGACTCGTAGACGATCGTCCAGCCGGCGGCGACGACACGCTGAGCCCATTCGAGATCCTCGACCGCGGGAAGCGTGAAGGGCTGATCGCGCCACACGCTGCGGCGGATGGAGGACGCTGCGTTGCTGAACACGATTCCGTCCGCGTTCGTCTTCGAGTACACGCGCCCCGTTTCGCCGAACTGTTCCCGTAGGCGGTGCACTTCCCGCCAGGGCGCTTCCGGCCACGGAACCTGGCGGCTGAAGACGCCGGCCACGTTCGGGTCCTCGAAGGGTGCGGTCATCCTCTCGAGCCATTGGTCATCGACCGGAATCGCGTGCGCCGAGATGCTGACGACGAGGTCGCCGCGCACCTCGTCGATGTCGAATCCGTCGATCCGCTGTCGACGACGAGGACGTCCAAGTCGAGGGGACCATGCTGACGGTGAAGCGTCTCGAGGCAGCTGCCGATCAGCTCGCTCTCGTTGAGCGTGCGGATGACGACCCCGATCGTTCCTCCCGCGTCCGCGCCACCATTCTGCTCAACCATCGGCCGCAACTTCCCGCAAGGCCCTCACGCTACGCGATCGCGGCGGCCCGAAGCCTCCAACGCACGGAGCCGCAGGGACCTCAGGCTCTGTTGACGCCGGAGATATGCGCGGCCTGCACGGTCCGACGTCCGCGGATCACGCTTGAGAACGGCGACTGCAAAACCCCAGACCATCGCAAGGGAAGAGGGATCTCGACGCGCGTTCCACAGCGCACGAAGAACGAGATACCAAAACCGGTAGCCGAGGTAATGGGCTGCGCGCCCCTGATTCCGGCGTGCCCGCCAGTTGGTTCCGTCCCGCTCTCCCTCTTTGCGGTGATGGTGAAGCGGCAAGTCGTCGAAGGTAGTCGTACGCCAGCCGGAGACGTTCGCCTTGAACTCGTCGAGACCGTCCCATGCGACCCGCTCCTCGAGTGGAAGCAGCTGCTGGAGGCAGTCCCAGCGGTAGGCGCGCGAGGCTCCGACGACCGTCGTGCCTGTGAGGTGGCGCTGTCGCCAGGTTCCTTTCTCGAGCTCGAACAGGCTTCCGCTGGCGATCCCCAGGGACGTATCGGCGTCGAACTTCGCCAGCAGGTGCTCGAAGTAGTCGGGTTCGACCGAGATGTCGGCATCGACGTTGACCAGGACCTGGGGCGGTTCGGTAAGGGCTGCAATCCCGGTCTTCAAGGCGCGTACGACGGGCGCGCCACGATCGGCGGCGGTCGCCCCGGGAATGGAATGCACGTGCACCCAGTCGTGTTCGGCCGCGAGCTGTTGAGCGATCTCGACCGAGCCGTCCGTCGAGCCGTTGTCGACGATGTGCCACTCCCGAGGGCGAATCGTCTGTGCGCTGAGGCAGGAAGCGAGCCGGGGCAGGTTCTCGGCTTCGTCCCTAGCCGGTGTGACGACGGCGTATGAGCGGATCATCGAACCGTGACGGATTCGCGCACCGGGGCGCTCGTCGACAGCGAGCGCGGCAGGTACGACGACAGCCACACCTCGAGCATCAGGATCGAGAGCAGCGCATACGCGTTGCCGGTGTCGGACCCGTCTGCGTGTCCGCGGACGAGCCTCTCGACTTCCCGCCTGTCGATCATCTCGGTGTAGCGCGGATTCGGTCCGAGCAGGTAGTCGCTGATGGCGCCCCGCGTCTGCGCGCGGAACCAGCCGTCCACGGCCGAATTGAAGAACCCGACCTTCGGCTTGTCGATGACGTGGTCGGGAATCAGCCCACGAACCGCGTGCTTCAGGACGTGCTTCGTGTCGAGGCGCCTCACCTTGAATCGCCGTGGGATCGTTGCGCAGTACTCGACCACGTGGTGGTCGAGGAAGGGAACGCGTACCTCGAGCGAGTGCGCCATCGACGCCCGGTCGAAGTAGTGCAGCATGTCGTCCACCAGGCCCAGCTGGCCGTCGAGATACAGCGTCGCCGCCAGCGGATCGTCGGCGACGTTCCCGAGCCGCTCCGTCAGCGTCCGGAATGCAGCCGTCCCGTCGAGCTCGGCGAGCGGACCCCGCACCAAGCGCTGCCGCTGAGCAGGCCCGATCTGCCCGCTCATTGCGAGCAGGCGCGTCGCCGCGTCGCCGGCCCGAAGCGTTTGCGCCTTTCTCGCCCACCCTGAGCGGCTCCCGAGCAGCGCATTTCCCGCCCCGCGGAACGGCTGCGGAACGCGCCGCCACATCCCTGCCAGCGCGGCTGCGCGATGTTTTCGATACCCGCCGAGGAGCTCGTCAGCGCCCTGTCCGGACAGCGCGACCGTGACTTCTCGGGCAGCCAGCTCCGAGAGCGCGAGAAACCCGAGCGACGAAAGATCGGCGAGGGGCTCGTCCATGAACCACACGAGCTCGGCCAGGTCGACCGTCTGCTCTGCGAACGAGAGCTCGAGCTCGTGGTGATCCGTTCCGAAATATTCGGCGACCAGGCGCGCGTCGGCGAGCTCGTTGCCCTTGCCGGCCTCGGCGAAGCCGATCGAGAAGGTCTTCACGCGCTCGCTCATCTCGCGCGCCATCAGCGCGACGATCACGCTCGAGTCGATGCCGCCGCTCAACATCGCCCCGAGCGGCACGTCGGCCATCAGACGCAGCCGCACCGATTCCTGCAAGTTCTCGAGGAGACGCTCCCCCGCTTCGTCGAGAGACATCTCGACGGCGGCCGGCTCCGGGTACGACCAGAACGACGCAGCGCGCACACCGCTCGGATCCACGACCAGCGTGTGCCCGGGCATGAGCTTGCGCACCGAGGCGAGCGGCGTCATCGGGCCCGGCACGTAGCCGAGCGTCAGGAAGGCGTCGATCGCCTCGTAGTCGAGCTCGGTGCCTACGAGGCCACTCGCGAGGAGACTCTTCAGCTCGGACGCGAAAACGAGCACATCGCCAACCTCGGCGTAGTACAGGGGCTTGATTCCGAGCCGGTCACGGGCGAGCACCGCCCGCCGCTCGCGGCCGTCCCAGAGCGCGATGCCGAACATGCCTCGCAGGTGCTCCGGGAAGGACGTGCCGGCGTCCTCGTAGAGGTGCGGGATGATCTCGGTGTCGCAGCGGGTCTTGAACCGGTGGCCCTTGCCGCCGAGCCGACGGCGCACGTCGCCGTGGTTGTACAGCTCGCCGTTCTGGACGGCCCAGACGCTGCCGTCCTCGTTGCCAAACGGCTGGTGGCCGCCCTCCACGTCGACGATGCTCAGGCGGCGGACGCCCAGCGCGATGCCGTCGGACATGTACGTGCCGCGGTCGTTTGGACCGCGATGGGTCATCGCGTCGGTCATCCGGTCGAGGACTTCCGGCGCGATCACGCGGCGGTGCTCGCCCCGCAACTGCACGACTCCGCAAATTCCGCACATGCACTCAGAACGCTAGTCGGCGCCTCCGGAAGCGGCGACGCCCTTTCGGCCAGAGCACGTCGGCCGGACCTAGCCGGACGGCTAGCGTAGGCGCTCGATCAGTCGGGTGCGACGAACCAGCCGAAGCGCGCGTTCAAGCGCCGGACGAAAGGAACCTGGATCAGGATCTTCTTGACGACGGTCTTGCGCCGTTGGGTCGTCCTCCAACGCTTCCAGTACTCGACCTTCTCCTTCGACGTCTTGGTGTAGTGCGGGCCGCCCGTGTGGTGGACACTGAGATCGGCGAGTACGGCCGCGCCGAAGCCGATGCGCTCGATGTCTGCGATGTAGGCCGCATCCTCGAGCCAGAAGACCTGCTTCTTGTCCTCGCGGAAGCCGCCGACGCGCTCGTTGAGCTCTCGTGACGTGATCGCACAGCCGCCGCCGGTCGGGCCCCGCAGCAGCTTGATGCCGTTTTCCTCCACGAGCGTGTACTCGTGGGGCCGGATGTGGTGCCGGTAACGGGAGGCCAGGTCGTGAGGATCGTCCTCGAGATCCGCGGCGAGGAAGCCGATTTGCGGGAGACGCTTGAACGCTTCGAGCAAGGTCGCATCCCATTCCGCGGGCGCGTTGACGACGTCGTCGTCGAGCTCGATGAAGTAGGGGGCATTCGTCAGCCTGAAGGCGCGCGCGTAGGCGTTCTGGCCGATGTTCTTCTCGCTGATCACGACGCGGATCCGCGGATCGTCGAGCGAGCGGAGATACTCGGCCGTTCCGTCCGGCGACGCGTTGTCCCAGATCACGATCTCGCGTGTGGCTTCCGAAGTGCGCAGGAGCACGTTCTCGACGCACTTCCGCAGGAGATGCACCCGGTTGTGGGTCAGGACGACGATCGCGATGCCATCCTCGGGCGCGCCGACGTCCGCGCCGGTGGGCGCCGAAAGCTGAGAAGCCTCCATCCCCACAATCGTAGAAACGGCGTTGGCCAAGGTCCACGGCCGTCCGGCTAGGATCGCCCGGAAACGCCCCCTAGCCGTCCGGCTAGCCAAGGTCTGGCTGTCCGGTCGTGGTCACAAGGCGGTCACCGGGATACGTTTTCTTGCATGCAACCCGTTGCGGGGAAACGGCTGCCTCACGAAGGTGCTGATCTGCTGCTGGTCTGCTCGACCGGGGGCCATCTTCTCCAGCTCGTCGCGCTCCGCGACGCCTGGGAGCGCTTCGACCGCGCCTGGGTGACGTTCGACAAGAGCGATGCCCGCTCGCTGCTCGAGGACGAGCGTGTCTACTTCGCGCACGGGCCGACGAACCGAAGCATCAAGAACCTCTTTCGCAATCTCGCGATGGCTTGGCGCGTCGTCCGCGAAGTGCGACCGACGGCCGTGATCACGACCGGTGCGGGCGTCGCGGTCCCGTTCGCCTGGATCGCAAAGCTGCGTGGCGCGACGGTCGTCTACGTGGAAAGCCTGGCCCGGATCGAGGGCCCGTCGCTCAGCTACCGCCTGATCGCGCCGATCGCAACTCGCCGCTACGTGCAGTGGCCCGAGCTGGCGCAGAGGCTGCCTCGCTCGCGGTTCGTCGGCAACGTCTTCTCGGCCGGCGCATGATCTTCGTCAGCGTCGGCACGAACGAAGCGCGGTTCGATCGCCTCTTGCGCGCTGTCGCCGAGCTTCCGATCGACGAGCAGCTCCTGGTCCAACATGGTCATTCGTCGCCGATCGCCGCGCCCCACGCCGAGCTGATCGACTTTCTGCCCTTCGAGGGCATGATCGAGACGATTCGCCGTGCCCGCGTCGTCGTGACACACGCCGGCGTCGGCTCGGTGATGGTCTCACTCGCGAACGGGAAACGGCCGATCGTCCTCCCGCGGCTGAAATCGTTCGGCGAGGCCGTGGACGATCACCAGCTGCAGCTCGGCCGGCGCTTTGCGGAGGCCGGGTTGGTGACGTTCGTCGAGACGCCGGGCGCCCTCGCCGAGGCACTGGGACGCAAGCAGGAAGCGGCGACGGTCATCCCGACCTCCAGCTCGCTTGCCGCGGACCTCAGGAGCTTCCTCGAGGATGCCGTAGCGACGTTGCCGGCGCCACTGCGCGCATGACGACGACCGAGCGTCCCGCTTCGGACACGATCGGATCGCGCATCATGAGCGGACTCGCCTGGAAGGCGGGGTCGCAGATCACACTCCAGATCTCGCGGATGGTCGTGGCTCTTGTTCTCGCCCGCCTGCTCGCGCCGCACGACTGGGGCCTTGCCGCCATGGTGCTCGTGTTCTCGGCCTTCGTCATCGTCTTCACGGACAGCGCGCTCGGGACCGCACTGATTCAAAGGCGTGAACTGCTCGAGGAGGATCGCTCGACGGTCTTCTGGCTGAGCGCCGGCATCGGGCTCGCACTGGCGATCGGCGGCGTCGCGCTTGCAAGTCCGTTGGCGAGCTTCTACGGCGAACCCGAAGTCCGTCCGCTCTTCGCGGCGCTCTCCGTGGGGTTCTTCGTGAGCGCGCTCGGCACGACGCAGCTGGCCCTTTTCGTGCGCGACATGCAGTTCCGCCTGCTCGAGATCCGCCAGATCGCAGCGACTCTCATCGGCGCAGCGATCGGAATCACACTCGCGGTCGCAGATTTCGGAGCGTGGGCGATCGTCGGCCAGCAACTGGCAGAGGCGGTGACGTCGACGATCCTGCTCTGGTGCCTGTCGCCGTGGCGTCCGTCGGCGACGTTCTCGACGGCAAGCCTCCGCCGTCTGGGCGGCTTCGCAGGCAACGTGTTCGGCGAGAACCTGCTCTACCAGGCAGGCCGCAATCTCAGCAGCCTGTTGATCGGCCGGTTCCTCGGCCCCGCTTCCCTGGGCACGTACGCGCTCGCGACCAACGTCATCCTCGTACCTTTCTCGCGCATTGCGGGGCCGCTTCAGCAGGTCTTCTTCCCGGCGTTCTCGCGCATGAGTGACGACCGCGAGCGCCTGGCCGACGTGTGGATTCGCGCGACCCGGCTCGTCGGAGTGATCTCGATCCCCGCGTTGGTGGGTCTCGTCGTCGTCGCGCCGGATTTCGTGCAGGTCGTGCTCGGGCCACGCTGGCACCAGGCGACGCCGGTGATCCAGATTCTCGCGCTGGTCGGCCTGATCCAGTCTCTGCAGACCCTCAGCGGCGAAGTCCTGCTCGCGCTCAACCGGGCGGGCTGGCTCCTGCGCTTCACGATGCTCTGGTTCGTCGGGAGCGTCGGCGCGTTCGTTCTGGGTCTGCACTGGGGGATCGTCGGCGTAGCGAGTTTCTACGCGGCGGCGACCGTTCTGATCGAGCCCGTCCGCACGTACATCACGGCCCGCGCCCTCGGAATCTCGGTCTGGAGGTTCGTCGGCGCCTTTGCCGGAGTCGCCCAGGCGACCGCGGTGATGGCTGCGGCCCTGCTGGGTGCGCGGGCGGCGCTGGTCGGCGCCGGCGTGCCGGCTGCACTGCGGCTCGGTCTGCTCGTGGTCCTGGGCGGGGCCGTCTACGGCGCCTGCTGCCTCTGGCGGGCTCCCGAGGTCACAGTCGAGGTGAGAGGCGCGATCGGCCGCCGGCGGCGCAAAGCGACGCCCCGCGTCGGACCCGTCGAAGCTCGGCTCTAGCCGATCGGCTAGGACACAGACGCCGAAACGCTGGCCCAAAGGACATTGGCGCCGAAGCGGGCCGCTCTTACGATTGATCACGTGCTCGAAGAAGCCACGAACCACGAGTCCGAGGGCCACGGCCGGCCGCCCGGGCTCGTCGCGCTCACGCCGCGCGAGATCGAGGTACTGCAGATGATCGCGGGCGGCATGACCAATGCTGAAGCTGCACGCCGTCTGCAGCTCAGCGTGCACGCGATCAAGTTCCACCTCGCCGCCATCTACAGGCGGCTCGGCGTCACCAACCGGACCGAGGCCGCGGTCACGTATCTGCGGTCCATGAACGGCACCCTCGACGCGACTCCACAAATCGACTGAACATGGATTTCCGTCTGTACGCACGCGTTATCTGGCGCTTCCGGCTGATCATGATCCTCGGCTTGATCTTCGCGATGGCGCTCGCGGTCTTGTCGCTCGTCCGCATCAGCGCCGACGGCATCACCTACCGCCAATCCGAGCTGTGGTCGAGCAAGACGCGGCTCGGCGTGACGCAGAACGGCTTCCCGTGGGGTCGCCTGTTCGCGCAGGAGGCGTCTCCAACCGGCGCAGCTACACCGACGCCCATCGAGCAGGCAAGCAAGCTCGGAATCCCGATCGCCGATCCGAATCGCTTCAAAGACCTGGCCATCTTGTATGCCGAGCTCGCAACGAGTGATCCGGTGCGCCGATTGATGCGTCGCGAGGGCCCGATCCGCGGAGAGATCACCGCCATCCCGGTGGTCGTGCAATCAAACGTGGTTCTCCCGATCATCGATCTGACGGCGGTTTCGACGTCGCCCCGCGCGGCGATCCAGCTCGCGCAGCGCGGCGCGAAAGCCCTCGACACGTACATTCGCAACCAGCAGAAGACGAACGACGTCCCGACGACCGACCGCGTCGTCCTCCAGCAGCTCCTCCAACCGAAGAAGGCGTCGATCTATCAGGGGCGCTCGAACACGATGGCGATCGTCATCTTCCTTGCAACGATGTTCGCGACGATCGGTCTCGCACTACTGCTCGAGAACCTACGGCCTCGCGCCCGCGAGCTGGGCGGCCCAGCCGAGGCCGGCTTCCCCAGCGCGGAACAACGCCGCACGGCGTAGAGCCATGAGCGTCAGCGCCTCACGCGACGAGGCCCGCTCGGTCGTTCCGGCAGCGCTCGTTTCCGGGACGCTCGTCGTACTGGCGCTCGGGGTGACCAGCGGCGTCTCGATGCGCGGCACGGCGGCTCTCGCGGTGCTCGTGACGCTGTTCGCCCTGGTCCGCCCCGCGTACATCGGCTGGCCGCGGTTGATCGGAGCGCTGATTCTGATCATCCTGTTCATTCCAATCCGCCGGTACTCGCTCCCCGTCAATCTGCCGGTTCAGCTCGAGCCGTACCGGATCTTCGTGGCGTTGCTCGTCGTGGGATGGCTCGCGTCGCTGCTCGTGGACCCGCGCACTCGGCTGCGCCGAACCGGCTTCGAGGCTCCGCTGGTCGTCATCGTGGGATCGGCGTTCGCCTCGATCGCTGCGAACCCGGGGCGAGTGGCGGCCCTTTCGACCGAGGTGGACAAGAAGCTCATGTTCTTCCTGAGCTTCGTGCTCGTTCTCTACCTCACAGCGAGCGTGATCCGACGGCTCGACAACATCGACTTCCTGACCAAGACGCTCGTGGCCGGCGGATCAGTCGTGGCCTTCTTCGCGATCATCGAGGCGCGGACGGGATTCAACGTCTTCAACCACCTCTCGCGAGTCATTCCGGTCTTGCGCGGCGGAGGAATCGCCGGTCCGGCCTTCCTGCGCTACGGCGCGGCGAAAGAGCGCGTCTTCGGGTCCGCCGAGCACCCGATCGCGCTCAGTGCTGCGCTCGTGATGCTCGTCCCACTGGCCGTCTATCTCGCCCGGCGCACCCGCCAGCGCCGATGGATTCTCTGCGTACTGATGCTGGCGCTCGCGTGCGCCGGAACCGTGTCGCGGACCGGCATCGTCATGTTCGTCGTCGTGGTGTTGGTCTTCCTCTGGCTGCGCCCCCGGCAGACACGTCGCTTGTGGCCCGCGATCATCCCGGCCCTCGCCGCCGTCCACTTCATCCTGCCGGGCACGATCGGTGCGCTCAAGCACTCGTTCCTCCCCAGCGGCGGCCTTGTCGCGGAGCAGCAGAAGCAGGCGGGGACCGTCGGCAGCGGGCGGATCGCGGACCTCGGTCCAGGGATTCGGGAATGGAAGCAGCAACCTCTGTTCGGTCAGGGATTCGGCACGCGCGTGGTCGATCCCGAGGTTCCCGGGCCGAAGGCGGACATCCTCGACGATCAGTGGCTCGGGACGCTGCTCGAGACCGGGATCGTCGGCATGTTCGGATGGATCTGGTTCTTCGTCCGCGCCGTGCGGAGATTCGGGGCCGAGGCGAAGCGAGACGACTCGGAGCGAGGATGGTTACTTGCGTCCATCGCCGCGGCTGTAGCCGCGTACGCGGTCGGCATGCTGACCTACGACGCGTTCTCGTTCATCCAGGTCACGTTCCTCCTCTTCATCCTCGTCGGGCTCGGCTCGGCGCTGATGGCGGAGCAACCGACGCCGCTCGCGGTTCGGACTATGCGGGAACGCCTCGCACCAACGCGCAGGCCAGCGTGGGAGACGTCTTAGCGGAGGAGCGGTCGGCCGGAGCGGCGACTACTTGCCACGCGGTACCTGCACGTCACGCTGAACCACCCTGCGGTTACCGGCGACGTCCGTCAACACGATCCTGACCTCAGCGCGGCCGGGGACCGTGCTCCCGCCCAGCGTCAGGGTTGCCTTGCGGTTCCCTGTGCTCAGCGCAGCCTGCCGGATGCGGGCGATCGTGCGCCTCCCGCGAACCAGGCGCGCATCGGCAGCAACGGTCTCGTCGACGTCGAGCGTCAGGATGAGGACCCGTGCGGAAGCCTTGCGACTCCAGCGTGTCCGGACGAGAGAAGCGACGACCGCCGGACCGGCTTGGTATTCGTCGGCGCCGGCGTCACACCGTGTACCGACGTGGCGTCGTCCGCCGTCATGGTCTCTGGAACGAAGCATGGTGATGCAGTAGCCGCTCGTATCGCCCGAGTCGATTGCGGGTGAACCGGCTTGGAGGTGAAAGCCGTCGGGACCGCCGAGGCCGAGCCTGTTCGTCTGGAGACGGGGACCGTCGACCCACTTGTCAGTGCCGCACTTGTCACGGATCGGGTCCTGCCAGACGTTGCTGTCGTACGTGCCGAAGCAGGTAGGGCCGGGAGGAAAGGGACCGACATTCCCGATCCACCTCGTGTTGACGGCAGACGTGCATCCGAAGGCTCCGGGCGTTTTCAAGAACGTGTTGTAGGCGAACGTGAAGTTCACGCAGGGCGAGACGTTGGCGTGAACCTGGAACGTGCCGACGACGGCTTCGTTCCGGCCAAAGAAGTTGTTCTCGAACGTGAGATCGTGCGGGTCGATCGATCCGCCGGGCTCGGTGATGAAGATCGACGCGGTGTTCGAATTGTCACCGCTGTCGAAGGTCGAGTCGCGGACGGTGATGAAGCTGGCGCCGCCGTCGATGCGGATCATCTCCAGATGCTGCCCGTTGACGCTGCACGGGCTGGGGGTCAGATCGGCGTCTTGAGGGTGGAACCTCACACCGCTGAACGTAATGTGATCCGCTTCGCCGATCTGGACCGGTTGGGCGTCCTGGCCGCAGACGCGCTTGCCGCCTGTTTGGCCGGCGGTACCGAGCTCGCCGCCCAGCCACCGAACATTGCCGGCTCGGTAGATATCGACGGTAACGAACGCACCGTGCAGGCGGACGTTGCTCAGCGTGACGTTGCTGGCCGTGTCCTTCCAGCCGGCCTGCTTGTCCGTGCCGACGTCGACCGTGACATTGCTGAGCGTAAAGAAGGCACCTCCGGTCACGAGGCTGCCGATCGTCGTCCCGTCCTCGCCTCTGACTGTGCACCCGGGCGCCGCCTTGTCGCCGCTGATCGCCTGCGATCCGTACACGCCGGCCCTCACGCTGATGCTGTCGCCGGGCCGACACGCATGCCAGGCGGCGTCGATCGAGCTACAAGCCGCGGCATCTCGGTAAGCGACCATCTTTGCCGAGCGGGTGCAACCGCCGCCGTTCGCGTCAACCCACAGATTCGCAGCCGGCGGCGAGTCCTGGATCCGCTGCTTCCGGTCCTTCAGCGCGGCGCCGCCGACTGCTGCCGTCACCACGACCGCAGCGGCCAGGACGAGAGGGACCACGCGGATGGCGCGGGAGCGAGCGAGAGCCCTAGGCACCACCCGACGCTAGCAAGCGATCAGCGGCACGGATAGTTCGGACGGCATGGCCTGACTGCGCAGCGAGATGCCGTCGACGGTGAAGTCACTCGATCGAGGGATTAGCTGCGCGGGGCAGATACCGATCCAGCGCGGGTGGACAAGGCCGGAACCAGCATCGTCTTTGGTTTAAGACACGCTTGTCCGGCGTATCTGTCCTCTGGGTGCATTCGTAACGTGTTTGACGCCCAGTACAGGTCGGAGTACGTGCCGCCCTTCCGAACCGCCCTCCCGCCCAGTTCGTCAATTCAACGCGGTTCGTAACGCCCTAGCCGCCAGTTTCGCAAAGGGGGAGTTCGATGCGCGCCCACGCCTCGAAGGGATCTTCCGCGGCCA
>WNGB01000091.1_pt1 | contig 112193 bp, 102 predicted proteins | sample 5400681 | NCBI WGS metagenome assembly WNGB01 (sample SAMN13153367, study PRJNA577476) | soil metagenome | isolation source: 115 cm soil or saprolite under grassland replicate 2 | place: USA:California | collected 2016-06-15 | reverse complement strand
GTGTTCGCCTTCGACGTCGCAGACGGGCGGATCACCCACATCTGGGCAGTACGCAACCCCGACAAGCTCCGACCCTGGACGACCGGCTGACGTCAGGAACCAGCGCTTCCACGCCTCGTAGGACTCCCAACCCACGGCACCTCCCGACCGCTGGACGCCGCATGGTCGCACACCGCGCCAACCACGCGGACTCGGGTTTCCGCAACAGCCTGATATGTCAGGCCGATCCTGACGGTGAGACATGAGACCAACCGACCTACCCCCGCAATGCCCCTGGTAGGTGCGACCGTCAGCAGGAGCGGTAGGGTTCGGATATGGACCCTGCTTCTGGGAGCATGCAGCCGGAGGCTCCTCGCGGCGAGCGGCCCGCCGACGAGAGGGGCGGCCCTCGGCGCCGCGGACGGCTGCTGGCTGTGGCGGCGGTGACGCTTGCGGTGCTGCTTGCCGGCCATAGGCTGGTGCCGCGCGCACTGGGCGCGGGTGGGCTGCTGGAGAGCTTTCTCCCGTGGCTCGGGCTCGCCGTGCCAGTGCTTGCGCTCGTCGCGCTCTGGCGCCGCGCACCATGGGCGGGGCTGGCGCTGGTGCTCCCCGCGGCGGTCTGGTCCGCGCTGTTCGGCCCGGCGCTGCTGGCCGACCACGGTGGCCAGGGTAATGGCGACCTGCGCGTCGTCACCCACAACCTGCGTTTCGTCAACCCGGACGTGCGCGGTAGCGCCGCGGCGCTGCTGCGCGTCCGACCCGATCTGCTCGCGCTCCAAGAGGTCAACCCGGCAGGTCGGCCCGCGCTGGCGGCGGTCCTGGACCCGGCGCTGCGCTATCACGCGCTCCACGGCAGAAGCGGGCTGTGGAGCCGCTACCCGATTCGTGAGCCGCGCTGGATCACCGTCGGCCCCGGCCAGCGGAGCGTGCTCCGCGCCGTCGTGGCAGCCCCCGGCGGGCCGCTGGCGGTGTGGGTGGCGCACCCGCCACGCCTGCGTCTGGGCGTGGCGCAGCCACGCGACGCCGAGCTGCGGCGGCTGGCACGGGCGGTCGCCGCCGATCCAGTTCCCAGGCTGCTGCTGGTCGGCGACCTGAACACCGCCAGCACCGACCGGGCGCTCGGTCCACTGGAGCGGCGCCTGCGATCCGCGCAGGTCGACGCCGGCTCCGGCCTTGGCTTCACCTGGCCGGCACCGATGCCGCTCATGCGCATCGACCACGTCTTCTACCGTGGCCTGGGCGCGGTCGACGCCTGGGTGCTCGGCCGCACCGGCAGCGACCACCGCGCGGTCCTGGCCGACCTGCGCACGACCACCGGCCCGTCCTGAGATCTTCACGGGACCCCGGGCGGGGGCCATGCGACCGGAGGCCGCGGAGGGGAACTCAGAAGGCGGCGATGGTGGCCGGGGCGCGTTCAGCGCGGCTGAGGGCCCGCAGGACGGCGGTCGGACCGTGGCGGCGCACGGCCAGGCGGGACAGCAGGTCGATCACCGTGTCGACGACGCTCTGCGGGAGTGCCGGCGTCGCGATGCCCACGCTGACCGCCAGGTCGTCCGAGTGAACCGCGAGCTCCATCATCCGGGTGATGAGCATGTCGTCGAGCATCAACGACCACGGCCCCCACAACGGGATGCGCACCGGCCGGTCCGCCGCCGTCGCCAGGCCGTCCGTCAGTTCCTTGACGGCGGAATCGACGCGCGCCGCCAACGCCGCGGCTCCCTCGGCCGCGGCCTTCTCGCCGCCGTGCCGGATGCGGACGTTGATCTCGTCGTCGATACCGGCGTCGATCCACTGCACCCGGCGGTAGTGCTCGAGGAGGGAGATGGTCCGCTCCTGCGGCACCGGCCCGGTCAGGATCTGCGGGACGGCCAGGATCTGGTAGGCCAGGTGACCGGCGAGACCACCCACGCTGAACTCCGGCAGCGCGCTCGGCCTGCTCCAGGCGGCGGCGACCGCCGGCTCGCGCACCAGGTCCGCGGCCGAGCGGGCCGTGGACAGGAAGTCGTCTCTGGTCCCGGTCATCCCCGCACTCTCCTCGTGAGCCTTGCCGGCGCAGGCGGCCCAGCGCCGGCCGGCCCGGCGGCTGGGCGGCTTCCCTGTGCCTTCGGACGCCCGGGATACAGGCTCCCACTGGCGAGAGTTCCGCGACAAGCTACGCGTCAGGGCGGCCGCGCCCGTCCAGTCCAGCCCCTGCCCTGGCCGCCGAATTGTCGGTGCCAAAGGTCGTGCATTGGCTCTTGAAGGTGCCACCGGCGGCGCGCTCAGACTCCACCAGGACGGTTGTGAGGAGGCAACGTATGGATCACCAGGAGCTTCGGCGGCGGTTTGCGACGCTGACCACCGCCCATCTGGCGGATGCATGCATTCGCGCTCAGATGCCGGTGCGTTGTGCGCCTGCGCTGTTGCGCGCTGTAATGCCTGGTAGCCGTCTAGCTGGGCGTGCGTCTCCTGCTCGACACGTCGGCAGCGTCGACATTTTCCTGGAGGCATTCGAAGGGGCTGCACCTGGCGACGTGCTGGTCGTCGACAATGGCGGACGACTCGATGAAGCGTGCGTCGGCGATCTCGTGGTTCTGGAGGCTCAGACTGCTGGGCTGGAGGGAGTCGTGATCTGGGGCCTGCATCGCGACACCGCTGACATACAAGCGATTGGGTTGCCGGTCTTCAGCATGGGGGCGATCTCGACCGGCCCTCAACGACTCGACGTCCGTCCCCAAGACGCGTTGGCGTCCGCCACTGTGGGAAATTGGGCGGTGGGTCGTGAGGACCTGGTCCTGGGGGACGACGATGGCGTGCTCTTTGTGCCGGCCACCCGCGCCGGGGACGTCTTCACGCTTGCGGAGACGATCCGCGACACCGAGCGACGCCAGGCCGAACGGATCCGTGCGGGTGTCTCCCTGCGCAGTCAGGTGCGGTTCGACGCCTACCTTGCTCAGCGCCGACAGACGCCTTCCCTGAGTTTCCGCGATCACCTGCGAGCCGTGGGCGGGGCCATCGAGGAATGACCTGGCATCTACACGATTACTGCGGATACCTGAGCGGCATAGCCGCCGATGAATACCTTGCCTTCGCCGTTGGCCACTGACTGCCTCGAAGCTACCTCCTGATGCGGCGGTTCGCTGCCCTCAATTCCTCCGCGAACCCACATCGGGGAGCTTGCCCGCCTTGTTCGACCGGAGGACAGGGCGACGCTTGGCGTCATGGACGGCCGACCGACACTCGTCGCGGCAGGTGATCACCCCTGCAAGATCCGCGATGGGTAGGCATTCCTACTGACGAATTGCGACCGTTTGAACTGTCGTAGCTTCGGGAACGCAGCACTCTTCCCGGAGATGCTGGTGGATGGACGAGCAGGGAGGTAATGAGATGCTTGGAAGACGCGATCCAAATCGTCGCTGGAGGCCATGGGGAAGGGCCCTTCTCCTGGCGGCCGTCGTGCCGCTTTCTCTGCTCGCCATCGCGCTGAGTCGGCCGACTCCAGCCTTGGCGGACAACGTGGTCAACGTCACCTTCCACGTCCCCGCGCAGGTAGAGATCAACCCGTGTACGCCGGGCGATATCGTCAACCTCAGTGGTGACATCCACGTCGTGATCACCACCACGGCCGACTCCGCTGGTGGCTACACGGTCGACAATCACCTGAACAGCCAGCTGAGCGGCGCCAGCATCCTGACCGGCCTCAAGTACACGAACTCGACGACGAACGACGAGGAGTGGTACGCGCGTCCGCCATTCCCGGCGGTGCATACCCACACCTACGACTTCGAGCTGGTCAGCCAGACTGGCTTTGACAATTACGTGCTGCACATGACGATGCACGAGACGGTCGACGCCAACGGCCTCCCCACCGCCGCTGTCGACAAGTACTGGATGGACTGTAAGGGATAGGTCCGATCCCGGCGGCCGGATCAGGTCCAGACTGAGCGGGCATAAGCCTCACGCAAAGCAAGCAGGAACACTTCTCCCGTGATCCGCTATACTTCGCGGCCCGTGCCAGACCCGAATCACTGGCGAGTTGTGTTCATGCAGGTCATAGGGGGAATTAGCGGTGAAGGACGAGGGGGGCAGCATGGCTGCTGGGGGTGGCAGGGTCGGCCGTCGTGGCTTCCTGAAGGGCGCGACCGCGGTGACGCTCGGCTCCATCGCCGCGCGTGGCGTGTACGAGGTGCTCGACGAGGCGGCTGGGGGACCGGCGCGCGCGTGGGCGGCCGCAACGGTGCGTCGCCGTGAGGAGCAGTACCTGGTCGACCAGATCCAGGTGATCCTCGACAACGGCGTCACGGTTGCCATCCCGCCGCTGCACAACGACGTCTTCACCGCCAAGCTCAAGAGCAACCGGACCTGGAGCGCCAGTGGGCTCAAGAATGCCCAACGGCGCCTGGAGAGCGCACTGGCCACCGTGGAGAAGCCCTATGCGTCCACGGCGGCGGGGCTGACGATGGTGATCGGCTGGGGGCTGCCCTTCTTCCGAACCTTCGTGCCTTCACTGATGGGCACCTACCTGCCGGCGGACCTGCCGCTGACCGGCTCCGGTCCCAAGCAGTACGCCGTACTCGACGCGGTCCCGTTCCCCAGCGACCCTCCTGGCGTGGCGCTGGAAGACAACCATGTGATGTTCAAGTTCCGGAGCGACTCGCCGGACATCGTCAGCGGTGCCGAGCGGGCGCTGTTCGAAGAGCAGAACAGCGGCGCCTACATCGGGGACCTCTTCGACCTGACCAGCAAGCGCATCGGCTTTCTGGGTCGCGGCTTCGGCACCAAGAGCATCGCCAAGACCCTGGCCCAGGCCGCGGGCGTACCGGGAGCCGACAGCATCCCCGATGATGCTCAGCTCACGATGGGCTTCACCAGCACGCAGACGCAGGCGCTCGGCCCCGACAACATCGTGAGCTTCGAGACCCTGCCCGGCATCACCGACCAGTGGCCCAGCGGGTACTTCGCCGCCGGTTGCGCCATGCACCTGTCGCACCTGTTTCTGGATCTTGGCGTCTGGTATGGCAGCTTCGACTACGCGGCTCGGGTGAAGCGGATGTTTTCGCCCCGCGTCCAGGTGCCGACCGATCAAGCGACCGTCACGATCCCAAACGGCCCTGCCCAGGTCTCGACCATGGATCAGGTCATGCAGGACGCGGCCGGCGGCCTGTTGGGGCACAACGCCCTGTTGCAGCAGGCCGCGCGGCTTGGCTCCGAGGTTGTCGACAACTACGGCCGGCTTCGGCCGAAAGGGACGTCGGTGCCGTTGCGGGAGGACTTCAACACGCTGGACAACCCGTTCTACTGGTCCCCCGAGACGGGATTTGTGACCGCCAACGTTCCCGGCATGCATTTTGTGGCGTTCCTGCCCGCCAGCCGCTTATTCCACCGAGCCCGCAGGGCGATGGACGGTGTGATGCCCGACGGGACGAACTTTCGGGAGTCGCCATACTCCATCTCGGATGAGAACAACGGCATCAACGCGAGGATCCGGGCGTCACATCGCCAGAACTTCCTGGTCCCGCCGCGCCGGCATCGCTCCTTCCCTTTGGTGGAGTTGCTCGCTTGATCCTGCTGTCGATGGGCGGAACCTTCCCGTTTAACTGAATGATGACGAATTTGGCTGTCTTTTCCGCCATGCTGACCTGACAGCCGGACGCGGCTAACTTGGAGGGGGCGTCGTGCGAGTACGTACCGGTCTGGTGACGCTGGTCACCTTCGTCCTGGCGGGAGCGGTCGCCTGCACTGACAGCACGGCGGACCGCTCCAGCTCACCTGCCGCATCCACGATGGCGGGGCATGCCGCCATGGGCACGCCCACGACGATGGCGGGGCATGCCGGCATGAGCACGCCCACGACCACGGTCTCTGGCAAGGGGTCGCCGCAACAGCTGCGAGTCCAGTTCGACCAGCTCCTCGGGCGGCACGCGCTCCTGGCTGTGCGGCTCATGCGCAGCGTGGTGCTGGCGGCGCCGGACTTCCGGGAGGCGGCCGTGGCGTCGTTGCAGGACAACACCGATGCGCTCAGCGAGCAGGTTGCGTCGGCCTACGGTGCCGCCCAGGGCGAGCGGTTCCAACAGCTGTGGCAGCGCCACATCACCGACCTGTTCGCCTATGCCAACGGCGTGGCCGGCGACGACGCGTCGGCGAAGCAGGCGGCGCGGACCGCCCTCATGGCCGACGCCGACGCCTACGGATCCTGGGTGGCCGGGGCGAGCAAGGGCCGGGTGCAGGCGAGCGACGCCGCCGCCGGCGTGCGAATGCACGTCGAGGAGCTCATGCAGCAACTCGACGCGTACGCCGCCCGCGACTACGACAAGGCGTACCAGATCGAGCGTGCGGCCTACGAGCACATGTTCACGTCCGGCGCCACGCTGGCGAGGGGGAGCGTCGCGCCCGAGCTCGCGGTCGGGCTCGACGCGGCGCCTAACAAGCTGCGGTCGGCCTTTTCCATGCTGCTCGCCGAGCATATTGAGCTGATCATCGACGCCCAACGGGCGACCTTCGCCGGGTCGCCGGAGTTCAGGGCCGCCGCCGCCCAGATCAACGCCAACTCGACCGCGCTCGCCCATGGGCTGGGAGCGATCGTCGGTCCCCAGAAGGGCGCCGAGTTCCAGTCGGTGTGGGCTGACCACGTCGACGGGCTGATGGCCTACACCGCCGCCGTCGCCGGCAAGGACCAGGTCGGCAAGGCCGAGGCCGAGGGCAAGCTGAACAAGCTGGCGGTCGACCTCGCGGTCTATTTCAGCGGCATCGTGCGAGACCAGCGGGCGGTGGTGCCCCTCACCGGCGCGGTCACGATGCACGATCGGCATCTGACCACCCAGGTCGACGCCTACGCCGTACGGGACTACGCCAAGGCGCAGCAGTTGGAGCTCGAGGGCTATCAGCAGATGCTCGGCGTCGCCAACACGCTGGTCGACGCGATCCAGCGGTCGGTCAAGCCCGGCCTGCCGGTGGGCGGTTCGCAGACCGGCGGCGGCGGCACGGCGCACCGGTAGCCATGATTGGGGGGAGATGTCGACTGGCGGCCGTCGCAACCGTGCTGGCGATGCTCGGCGGTTGCTCCGGGTCGGGCGCGCGGCATGCCTCGCCGTCAGCGGTGGCCGCCTCCGAGACGCCGGACCAGGCAGCCAGAGGGGTGGACGCCGCTCGCGGCTTCCACTCGGTGCGCGACTACCAGGCCACTCCCGCCCCAATTCGGCTCGAGATCCCGAGCATCCAGGTCACCAGCTCGCTTGCGCGGCTCGGCCGGGCAGCGGACGGCACGGTCGAGGTGCCGAGCCGGTGGGGTGTGGCCGGCTGGTATGAGCTCGGTCCGCGACCGGGCGATCCCGGGTCGGCGGTGATCCTTGGGCATGTCGACTCCAAGCGCGGCCCGGCGGTGTTCTACCGGTTGCGCGAACTGCGTGCGGGCGACGAGATCGGCGTGACCCGCGCCGACGGGTCATCGGTCCGGTTCATCGTCGACCGGACCGCGCAGTACGACAAGCTGCGCTTTCCAACCGACGAGGTGTACTACCCCACACTGGCCCCGGGGCTGCGGCTGGTGACCTGCGGCGGGCAGTTCGACTTCACCACCGGCCACTACCGGTCCAACATCATTGTCTTCGCCACCATCAGGACCTGACGTGCGGCATGACTCGGCGAGAGGTCGTGCCGCCATGACGCGGCACGCCTTCCTCATCACGGGCCGCGCGTCCATCCCGCGACTTATGGTGCGGGGTCGTTGTGGGCGTTCGCCTCGCGGGGTGCGCTGTCGGTACGCCCACGCCCCTCGGGCTCACGGCGAACCGCAATCCACCGATTTGGAGACGAGCTGGTCAGTAGAGTTTCCGGGCTGATCGGTGCTCGCGCCGTATCAGCCCAGGGGGGAGGGAATGATGCCTCCAGAGCGTGAAGACCTTCAGCGGCGGCTCGAGGCTTTCCAGCAGTACCTGTCCAACCTGAGCGCCGAGCGCGAGGAGGCGTCGGCGGACGAGCCACCTTCGGCCGAGGAAGGAATGACGCCTCCGGAGCCGCAAGAGGATCAACGGCAACGGCAGATCGAGGCCATCAAGCGGTACGTGTCCAACCTGGGCGCCGAGCGCGACGAGCCCTCAGCGAACGATCCCCCTCCCAGCGATCCCGCTCCCAGCCACCCCAGACGGCCGCCTGTGAGGCGGGCGCTGCTGGCGTTGGCGTTGGTCGCCGCCGCGCTGCTGTCCGGCACCCTGATCGGTAGGGCCTTGCGCCCGGGCGCGTCCGCGTGCGCAACGAGCGGCGCCGAGCCGACCGCTGTCGTCGTGGGCGACTCCATCAGCACGGTGACCGCGCCGGCCGGCCCTAACATCGCCTTTCCCCTGGTGACTGCGCGGCTCCTCGGCTGGCAGGTCAGGGTGGACGCCCACCCCGACACTGGCTTTGCCACGCCGAACGGCCGGGACGCGCAGCATCCAAGCTTCGCCACCACGGTCGGCTGTGTCGTCGCCGCCCACCCGCGCATCGTCATCGTCGCGCTCGGCTCGGACGACGCCGAGGCGGCCGACCCGGCGCGCGTGGTCCAGCCGAGGGCGACCGAGGGGTTGGCGGATCTGCGCCGGCGCCTTGCGCGGGCGCAGATCGTCGTGGTCGGCCCGTTGCCTTCCGGCAGTACGCCGTCACAAGCGGTGCACGCGGTTCGCGACGCCGTCCGGGCGGCCGCCCAGGCGGCTCACCTGGAATTCATCGACCCGATCGCGGAGGGGTGGATCACCGGGGAGCGGACCGACCCGGGGTCCGGCAACGCCAACCGGATGATCAGCACCGACGGGCGGCACCTGACGCCGGCCGGCCACGCCTACGTGGGTCTGCGGCTCGCCACGGATCTCTCCCAGCTCGGCCTTGCATCGCGCTGAGCCCGCGGGAGAGCGCATGACTTCGCGGCCGGGCCAAGCAGTGTGGCAGGGCTCAGCCCCGGCACTCCACCCACTGGTTGCCGACAGTCGCTGCGGGAACGCCGTTGGCGTCGATCGTCGTGGTGACGGTCGTGAATATGAAGGCGTTGTCGACCCCGCCCTGGCTGATGAGCCTCGTCATCATGGTGGTGGTGTGCGAGGCTGGCAGCTCGCGGGTGTTCCAGACGTCCTGCTTGTCCTCGGATGCGCGATAGGGCACGTCACTTACCAGACCAGTGCCGGCATACGATGCAATCAGATGGTTGCCGACGTGGAAGCCGCCTGCCTGGTCGGAGGCGACAGTCAGCACCAGATGAAGGCTGCCGTGGAGCGCGACGGGCTCGCCAACGCAGGGATTGTCGTGGACTACCGCCGGGATCTCAATGATCACGTTGGTAGTATGAGCGATTTGCGCGGATGTCGACTTCATGTCAAGTCCTCCTCGTCCCCGTTTACCACTGGATCGGCGCAGCCAATCCAGTGGTCGGCAGGCGGCCGGAGGAGTCACCACGGGTGCCGTGCGGGCCAGTCCAGGATGGCGTCGAAGCAGTCGCGACCGGGACGGTGCGGCGACCGGGGTGGTGCGGCGCAGGGTCAGCCTTTGGGGGCGGCAGGGCTGGAACCGGGCGTCTTGCCTGCGCTGAACTGACCGATTCGTAGCTCCTCTCCGACTTGCAGGGTCCGGTAGCGATCACCGAATGCCCGGGCGAAGGCGCCATAGGTCCATGGCGTGCTGTCGTGGCTGGACAGGGCGACGATGCGCGGGCCGCGCCCGGAGATCTCCTCGATGACCGCGGCGACGTCGCGCTCCCCGATGACGCGCCACGGCCAGTGCGGCGAGCCGAGCACGGCCTGGGGCACCAGCGGGGTTCCCAACGGGTGCACGGGCAGGTGCAGCCCGCCGACGACGGCGCGGATGGGCACGTCGAGGACCTGCTCGGCCACACCGAGCATGCGATCGATGGGCGGGTGGCCGCACCCGGTCACGACGACCAGCCCGAACCCGCGGACGTTGACGACCAGCGCCTGCTCGGCGACCCCTCCGATCCAGAACAGCATGCGCGGCAGCGGCGGCAGCACCGCCATACCGGGCGCGACGACCCGGGGGGCGGTGGTCGGCAGCACCTGGGCGCGGTCGTGGTGCATCTCCGTGGGGACGTAGGCGGGCACCCCGCGGGGCTCCAGCGGCTCCGCGGCGAACGAGAACGTCCGCCGACGCAGGTTCCTTAGCCCGCCGACGTGGTCGACGTGCAGGTGGGAGACCACCACCCCGTCCAGCGAGCCGAGGTCGACCCCCAGCTCGTCGGCGTTGCTCACCAGCGCGGGCCGTTCGCGCCCGCGCAGGTTGAGGCCCACGTCGAACAGCAGCGTCGTCCTATCGGTGCGGATCAGGTAGGCGACGCCCGGCTCGCCGTGCAGCAGTCTGCCCGGGCGCTCCGGGGCGTCGGGAACCAGCCGCTCGACCAGCGGCAGGATCGAGACCTGGTCGACCTCCCCGATCTGGGTCAGCCTTGGCGCCACCTCGACCGGCCAGGACCGATCGATCCGGCGCAGCCCGGCCGCGTAGCGCGCCGCCAAGGCTCCCGCCGCCGCCGCGGCGCCCGCGCCCGCAACCCTGCCCCAGGGCATGGCGAAACCTCCTTCCGCAAGTGGTCCATGTGTGCTCTGTGCCAGCACCTCCATTCTGATTGAGGGCGTCTTTCCGCGCTCGGGCTGGCTGGGTCTTCATCCGATTGGGGTGATTCGCAGGCGCCGTCACTCCGAGAAGATGCGCGCAATTCGCCAGCGAGAAAGGAGGGATATGATGGGATTCATCTGGTGGTTGGTCATCGCGTTCTTTTGGATAGTCTTCCTGTCCTTCACGATGTCCGTCGCCCGGAGCAAGGGCCACAGCCCGCTGTTGTGGGGGTTGCTCGCCGTCTTCTTCCCGGTGATCGCGCTGGTCATCGTGCTGTTGCTTCCCAACCGGGCGGTCGTCTGACCGGCGCCCGGACTGATCTTCCGGTCAGTGCGGGCGACTTCACCGCCGGCTGCCGCCGGCATGTGAAATTGGAGAATCGGCCCTGCTGCTACCTGAATTTCATGAATTGCGGCAGGGCTGGAGCGGCCCCGCCACCCGGGCGGGGCGGCTCCAGCAGGTCAGGCGTTGACCGCGCCACCGCGGCGTCCCGAACCTCGGATATCGGAACACCCGGGCGCTCAGAGCCGTTCCCGGTGAAGGTGATGCGTTGAACCGGAGGCGAGAGCGGAGGCCGGGCTATGGCGGTGACTTTCAACGAGATGACGCGCGGCCTGCTGGACGGGAAGAACTTCGCGACGGTGGCGACCGTGAATCCGGACGGCGGGCCGCACTCGTCGGTGGTCTGGGTCGCGCGCGAGGGGGACACGGTCCTGTTCTCGGTCACGAGCGTCCGGCAGAAGGCGCGCAACCTCGCGAGGGACCCGCGGATCAGTGTCTCCGTCTTCGAGACCGAGAACCCCTACAACTCGGTTGAGATCCGCGGGACCGCGGAACTGGTCGAGGACCAGGACAGGACGCTGCCCGACCTGCTGTCGCGCAAGTACCTCGGCGAGGACGCGCCGCCCGAACCCGACGGCGTGGTCAGGCTCATCGTCCGCGTGACCCCGGAGAAGGTCACGAATTTCTCCGCTTGATGCCGCGCACGCGCCGCCTCGACGCCGAACGGTGAAGCCCGCGCGCGGCACTCCTGGCGGGGGGTGGTGCCCGTCGCGCTCGCCGCGGGCGTCCTCCCCGCACCGGCGGCCGACGCCGCCACGACACTCACCGCCCGCTCGCGGTCACGACTCCCGCCGACACCCAGGCGCCGACCACGCCCACGGGACTCGACGACCTCTACTCGGAGTCCGGGGTGTTCGCGCTGGACTGGAGCCTGTCCAGCGACAACGCCGACCCGGCCTGCGCCCGCGCCATGATCGCCTGGACCACCGCGGTCTTCGCGTCGGCGTACTGCTGCACGTACTTCCAGTCCCGCGCCGCCAGCTCGCGCTTGGCTCGCGCGTACGACTGGCGGTCTTCGGCGCTGGCGCGCAGCCAGTCGCGGAACCGCAGCATGCGGTCCACCTCGGCGGAGCCCGCTGAGAAGACGTGCAGGTTGAGGTTGGTGTCCGGGCCTTTGAAGACGCGGTGCTGGAACCACTGCGGCTCGCGGATCACCAGCACGTAGCCGGCGGCCTCCATGTCCGGCAGGTAGGTGGCCTCGTCGGAGGAGTCGGGGACCTCCAGGACGATGTCGATGATCGGCTTGGCGGGCAGCCCTGGCACCGAGGTGGAGCCCGCGTGCTCCAGTCGCACGACACGGTCGCCGAGGATCGCCCGGAGACGGGCGGCCTCCCGTTCGTACAGGCGTGGCCAGGCGGGGTCGTAGTCACGGATCTCGATCCGGCCTTGGAGCGGCGGCGGCTTGCCGACCCAGTGCTTGGGAAGCTCCTCGTCGTAGGCGGCGACGTCATTGGGATCAGGCAGGGCCATGCTCGTCCCTTCGTGGAGGCAAGCCCGCCAATATAGCCGATTGGCGAAGGCGCTCGAGGATGAATAGCAGGTAGCAGCCACCGAGTTGCTCCTTCAGCTCCGCGTAGGGGCCGTCGGTCAGCAGCGTCTCCTCGTCGCGGATCAGCGGTTCCCTTCGCTCGGCCGGTGACCCGCACCGGCATCGCACCGTCATCCTGATGATCGAACGGGCATGGCCGAAATCGACGCCCGCCGCCCCATCTTGCTGGCCCGGCGCCGCGCGTAGGATCGTGGCCCGCCGGGTAGCAAGCCGGAAGCCGATGGCGTAGGGGGGCCGATCGACCGACGGGACGGAGACCATGGACGACAGCATCGACCTGGTGGTGCGGGACGCGCCGGAGCAGGAGCGCTACGAGGCCTGGGCGGGGGAGCGCCTCGCCGGCTTCGTCGAGTACTCGAGGCAGGGCGACTCACTGGTGCTGACCCACACCGAGGTCTGGCCGGAGTTCGAGGGCCAGGGCGTCGGCGCGGAGCTGGCCAGGACCGTCCTGGACGAGGCGCGTGCCGCCGGCCTCCAGGTCGACCCCCGCTGCCCCTTCATCGGGCGCTGGATCGCCCGGCACCAGGAATACCTGGACCTTGTCCCGGAGGCGTGGCGGGGCCGCGTCGCCCGCGCCCCCCGCTGATCCCCCGGCTACGGCGGAAAAGGCGCGGAGGAAGCCAGGGGCGGAGGAAGCCAGGGCGGAGGAAGCCGATCGCGCGTCTCTCGCGTGAGCGGCTGGACGCACCGAGCCGACTACTCCAGCAGCGAGAGCTGGTCGCCTTTGGGTTCCGCCTGCCGCCTGGCGCCGCCGGAGCCCGCCAGCCGCTCCAGCAGCGCCTCGTCGATGGCGGTCAGGAACGGCGACGGCGCCCCGTCGCGCATCACGCCATGCCGAGCGCGGCGCGCCGCCCAGCTCAGGTAGAGGTGGGAGCGGGCCCGGGTCATGCCGACGAACAGCAGCCGCCGCTCCTCCTCGAGCTCCGAGGCTTTCAGGTCCGCGCCGCCGAACCGCAACGGCAGCAGGCCGTCCTCGCAGCCGGCCAGGAACACCACCGGGAATTCCAGCCCCTTGGCCGCGTGAAAGGTCAACAGCGAGATGCGGTCCGCGCGCGGGTCCCACGTGTCCACCTGGGCGCCGAGCGCCAGTTCGCCGAGGAACCGGTCGAGGTCGTCGCCGCAGCGCGCCGCCAAAGGAATCAGCGGCTCGAGGTCGGCCTCCGCGACCCCCGCCGCACGCGCGGCCCAGCGGACGCGGGCCGCCACGGACCGCTCCGCCTCGCCGGCGCCCGGCTCCCCGGCGGCGGCGCTGGCCGCGTTGCCGGTCGCCGCGGGGCCGCCGGCCGGTGCCCCGTGGAGCGCCCGCAGCACCGGCTGCACGCCAGGCAGGTCCGCGAGGCGGTCGTGGGACCGCTTCTGGAACGGCATGCCCGCTCTGGCCAGGGCCTCGACCAGCGACGACGACTGCGCGTCCGTGCGGTACAGCACGGCCACGTCGGCGAACGACAGGTCCGACCCGCCATCCCCCTCGACCCGCCCGCTGTCGAATGAGAAGAAGCTGGAGCCGCCGAGCAGCCGCTCGATGGTGTGCACCACGAACTCGGCCTCCGCCGCCTCGCTGGCCGCCCGGTGGACGCGCAGGCGCGGGGGTGCGGGGCGGCGGCCGCTGGCGCGGAGCACGCGGCCCCGTACGAGCGTCCCCGGCGCGATCGCCTGGAGCGCGCCGTCGACGATCGCCGGGCTGGACCGGTAGTTGCGGGTCAGCTGGGCGGCGGCCGCGCCAGGGAAGTCCTGGCGGAAGCGCAGGAAGAAGCCGACGTCCGCCCCGCGGAACCCGTAGATCGCCTGATCCGGGTCGCCGATCGCGCAGAGGTTGCCCTCAGGCGTGGTGAGCAGGCGCAGTAGCCGGTACTGGAGTTCGTCGACGTCCTGGTACTCGTCCACGGAGATCCAGGCCCAGCGCCGCCGGTAGCTGGCGGCCAGCTCGGGGTCGCCGCCGAGCAGGCCGACGGGCAGGGCGATCAGGTCGTCGAAGTCGACCAGGTCACGCTCGCGCAGCGCCTTGTCGTAGTGGTCGAGGAGGTCGTCCACCTCCGCGGCCGGCATGGGCGCCGCCCCCGGACCCCGTGCCGCCCTGGCATGCTTGCGCCGGCCGATCTCGGTGGCCAACCGACGCGCTCCCGCTTCGGAGGCCCCGCTTACCTCCCGCAGGACCCCGAGCCGCTCGACCTCGTCGGCGACGCGCATTCTGGGACCGAGCCCGAGCGCCGCGCGCTGCTCCCCGACGATCGCCAGGCCGAGGCTGTGGAACGTGGCCACGGTGATGCCGCCGGACCGCTCACCGAGGAGTGCGGCGAGCCGCTGGCGAAGTTCCTCGGCGGCCCGCCGGGTGAAGGTGATCGCCAGGCATCGTTCCGGCGGCACGCCACGTTCGGCGATCAGGTGCGCGATCCGGTGCGTGAGCGTGCGGGTCTTGCCCGTGCCCGGGCCCGCCACGATCAGCAGCGGCCCGTCCGCCGCGGCCGCCGCCGCGCGCTGGTCCGGGTCGAGGCCACCCAGTGGCGACGACCCGGCGCCGGGATCGGCGGCCCAGATGGGCGTCTCGTCCACCTGCACCTCCGATCCACCCGCCGCGGCGGCGAGCGGGGGAGCCGTGGGCGCCAACGCGTCGGGGGAGCCCGTGCCCGGCCTCGCCGCCCGCGCGCGCCGCTCGGCCCGCATGCCCGCCCGCTGCGGCGGCGGTTCGAACAGCACCGCGGCGCTGGGCGGGCGCTCCAGCTCCTCCCGCTCGAACAGGCGGATCACGCCGTACTCGCCGTCGTAGCCGGCCTCGCGGAGCACCCGGCCCTCCCGCAGCCGGCCGAGCGCCTCCGCCAGCAGCGGGGAGCCGACCCGGCCGACCTCCTCCAGCGGTGCGGAGGTGAGGATGCCCAGCTCCGGCCCGAGCCGGTCGGTGAGCGCGGCGAGCTGGCCCTCGACCGCCTTGCTCCTGGGCCCCACGCGCAGGATCTCGCCGATGATCTGCGGTAGCTGGATCAGGTTCCGGAAGCCGGCGGCGCCCTCGGGCCGTGCTCCCTCCGGCCGGTCCGCAAGCTCCTCGACCCGGTGCAGCACCCCGACCGTGAGCGGCCTGCCGCACACCGGGCAGCGTCCCTGGTGGCGCCTGGTCTCCGCGGGATCCATGCAGACGTCGCACTTGCGGTGCCCGTCGAGGTGGTACTTGCCCTCCTCCGGGAAGAACTCGACGGTGCCGCCGAAGCCCTCGCCGGTCTCAAGCGCACGCCGCATCGAGAAGTAGTCCACGTCTGTGTCGAACACGCATGCCTCGCGGCCCAGCATCGGCGGCGAGTGCGCGTCCGAGTTGCTCACCAGCCGGAACCGGTCCAGCGACGACACCCGCCAGTTCATCGCCGGGTCCGAGGACAGCCCCGTCTCGAGCGCGAAGATCTGGTCGGAGAGGTCCGCGTAGCAGTCGTCGACGGCGTCGAAGCCGGACTTGGAGCCGAGCACCGCGAACCACGGCGTCCAGGCGTGCGCCGGCACCAGGTATGAGCCCGGCCCGCTCTCCAGCGTGATCTCCAGCAGGTCGCGCGAGTCCAGCCCGAGGATCGGGCGGCCGTCGGAGGCGATGTTGCCGATGCGCCCGAGGCGCCGGTTGAACCGCTCTGCGGACTCGAAGTCCGGCACGTAGACCAGGTGGTGGACCTTGCGGGTGCGCTCGCCGCGCTTGTAGATGGTGGAGATCTCCACGGACAGCATGAAGCGCACCGGCCCGCGGCAGGAGGCCGGAGTGGTCCGCTCCACCTCCCGGTCCAGCTCGGTGCGCAGGCGGAACAGCCCCGGCTCGGCCGCCTCCAGGTTCTCGCCGAGGTGCTCGAACCAGGCCGGGTGGGTGAAGTCGCCGCTGCCCACCACGCTGATCCCCTTACGGCGGGCCCACCACGCCAGATGCTCGAGGTCGCAATCGCGACTGCACGCCCTTGAGTACTTCGAGTGAATATGGAGATCTGCGTAGAATGGCATAGCCTGGAGACTATCATGCCCGTTCGACAATGCTTCGCAAGGGCGGCCCCGGGGGCGGGCCCGGGGCGGCCCCGGGGGGCGGGCCCGGGGCGGCCCCGGGGGGCGGGCCCGGGGCGGCCCGGCGCGCTCAGCGAGGCGGCGGCGCTGGGCCCGGGTCGGCCAGTCACCCCGCCGCGATCGCGGCTCGACCGGCTACACTCAGGCCATGAAAGCAAGCACGCAGGGGAGGTTGCTCGCCTCGCTGCCTCCGAACCTCTCCTACCAGCGGCCGAAGGGGGAGCAGCTCCAGGAGATCCTGGAGGGGTTCATCGCCAACCTGGCTCCGGGCACCAGGCTCCCCTCGGAGCGGCCGCTGGCGAAGCGTTACGGGGTGGCAAGGGCGACGGTCACGCAGGCAATCGACGAGCTGGCCGGCAAGGGTCTGGTCTACCGGGTGCACGGCAGCGGCACCTTCGTGGCCGAGCCCAAGTTCCGGCAGCCGCAGACCCTGACCTCGTTCACCGAGGACATGCTCGCGCGTGGCATGACCCCCGGCTCGATCGTGCTGGCGCGCGAGGTCGCCCCGGCCGGCGCGGTGATCGCGCGCCACCTCCAGCTCGCGCAGGGGACCGCGGTCGTGCAGATCGAGCGGGTCCGCACCGCCAACGGCGAGCCCATGGCGCTGGAGCGCTCCTACCTGCCGTCCGGCCGCTTCCCCGGGCTGGAGGAGGCCGACCTCACCGACGTGTCCCTGTACACGCTCCTGGCCGAGCGCTGGGGCGTGCGGGTCGCCGCCGCCGACCAGTGGGCCAGCGCGGTGCGGCTCACCGAGGAGGAGGCCGAGACCCTGGGCGTTGACTCGGAGCAGCCCGCGCTGCTGTTCCAGCGGGTCACCCACGACCCGTCCGGCAACATCATCGAGTACGTGCGCTCGTTCTACCGGGGCGACCGCTACGAGGTGCACCACCGCCTGGAGCGAATCGAGCAGGCCTCCGGCCCGCCGTCCGCGGGGTCCTGACGGCGCCGAGCCCCGGCGCTACCGCCGCGGCTGTTGCGGCTCGGGGAGGTGCCCGGCGATCACGTCCCCGGCCACGCCAGTGACCCGGCGGTTCCTCGACCTGGCCTCGCGCCGGATGAGCGCGAACGCCTGGTCCGCCTCCACCCCCATGCGCGCGATCAGCACCCCTTTGGCCTGCTCGATCAGCACCCGCCGGTCGAGCGCCTGCTGAAGCTGGTCGGCGAGCGGATCTGGGCGGGGCTTCGGCCCTGGCGGTCGCTTCGAGCCTGCGATGCCGGGCGCGGTGCGAGTCGCCCGAAGGTTCCTTGGAGGCAACTCGATCGACATGTGCGAGCTGATCGACTGCTAATAGTGTTTTAAGCTAATCTGCTTGCACGACCAGGGCTTCGACGACTCCAGTCCGCTCCTGCCCGCCGAGGAGGTGAAGAGTCGTGGCGCTCTTGAAGCGGCGGTTCGCCCGCATCGCTTTCCTGCTCGGTACCCTTGGCGCCCTCGTGGCGGCCATCGGCGCCGACTACAAGTGGCATTAGGTGTGGCGCTGGCGCGACCGGCCTGACTAACTTCGTCCCGGGCTCGACAACGCCCGGGGCGAAGTGGTGTGCTATCGGTCCCTGTCCCAACTCCCAGGGATCGAGGGCAATGACCGGTCGTCCCCGCTGGTCGGCACTTGGCGGATACCTCGTCGCCGTGACGGTAACTGGCAGCGCTGCTCTGCTCGTGCTGGCGATCCACGGCGGCGTGCGGGCACTCCCGCACATGCCCGCCATCTTCTGGTTGCTCGCGCTGTTCATGCTCGCGGGGCAGCTGCGCTGCATCGTGCTGCCACGCAACGGGAACATGGAGGAGATCACCGCAACGACCTGCCTGAGCCTTGCGCTGCTGCTCGGGTGGGGAATGGCTCCGACGGCGCTGGCGCTGGCGGCCAGCTCGGTCGCAAGCGACTGCATGCATCGCAAGGCCGCCAAGAAGGTCCTGTTCAACGCCGCGCAGTACACGATCGCGGTGACCGCGGGAGGGGCGGTGCTGCTGGCGCTCGGCGTGCGACCGCCCTTCGAGGTCGCGCAGCTGCCGGCGTTCCTCGTCGCCGCGGCGCTCTATCTCCTCATCAACAAGACGCTTGTCGGCACCGTCGTGGCCCTGCACCAGCAGGCGCCCATCGACCTGCGGCTGTGGCGCGGCTCCGCTGTGGAGATCCTGCCGAACGCGATCATGGTGGCGATGGCCCCGCTGGTGCTGGTGATCGCCGAGCGGAGCATCGCGCTGGCCGCGCTGCTGCCGCTGCCGATGATCGGCGTGCACCTGGCGTGCAGGGCAGCGATCGACGCCGAGGCCAACCGGGCGGCGGCCGAGGCCGCGGTGGCGGCGGCGCGCGTGGTCGCCGCCGAGCAGGCTCGACTGGCCCAGGCCGAGCAGGCGATCGCCCGCCGGCTCCAGGAGAGCGAGCGGCTCAAGGAGAATCTGCTCGCTGCCGTCTCGCACGAGCTGCGCACGCCCCTTGCCGGCGTGCTCGGCGCGATCGCCACGCTCGACCAGCGCGGCCACCTGCTCACGCCGGAGCTTCAAGGTGAGTTCATCGCCATGGCCGGGCGCCAGGGCAAGCGGCTGAAGGAGCTCATCGAGGACCTGCTGCTGGCCGCCACGCTCGAACAGATCCCGGCCGAGCGCCTGCCGGCGCCGCCGGTCGACGCGTCGCAGCTCGCCCGGCAGGCGTGCGAGGCCGTCCGGCAGGCCGAGCCGGGCCAGGCGATCGTGGCGTCGCTGGACGGCTCGCTACCGGTGCGCGCGGCGCCCGGTGCGGTGCTCCAGGTGCTGACCAACCTGCTGGACAACGCGTCCAGGCACGCGCCGGAGTCCACGGCCATCCGCCTGGAGGCGCGCCGCCAGGGCGCGCACGCCCTGATCGCGATCCAGGACTCCGGGCCGGGCGTGCCCCTGGCCGAGCGGGAGCGCATCTTCGAGCGCTTCATCCGGCTCGGCGAGGAGGGCACGTCGCGCGGCAGCGGCGGCGTTGGCCTGGGCCTGTACGTGGCCCGCCGGCTCGCCCGCGCCCAGGGTGGCGACCTGCGGATCGCCGAGCCGATCGGCGGGGACGTCGGCGCCCGCTTCGAGCTGCTGCTGCCCCTGGCCGCCGCGCCGGAGCCGGCAGCCGACCTCGCCGCGGTCAGCCCTGCCCTCGAGGCCGCCCCGACGCGCGCCCGTGAGGCCGCGCGGGCGGCTGACGCCGCGCCGGCTCACAAGGTCGCCCCCGATCCCTCCTGATGGGACGGGACGGTCTGAGCGCCCTCGGCCGTCCCGGCTGATCAGGCGTAGAGACGATCGATGTCCTTGGCGTACTTGTGGTGGATCACCCGGCGCTTGAGCTTGAGGGTGGGCGTCAGCTCGTCGCTCTCCACGCCCCACTCGCTCGGGAGGATCACGAAGCGCTTGACCTGCTGGGCGCGGGAGACCTGCTGGTTGGTGGCGTCGACGGCGGTCTGGACCTCCGCGATCACGCGCTCGTCGGTCGCGAAGCGCTCCAGACTGGCGTACGGCACGCCGTGCTCTGCCGCCCACCCGGGCGCGACCTCGCCGTCGAGCACGATCAGCGCCGCCGGGTACGGCTTGCGGTCGCCGACCACGCACACCTGCGCGATCAGTGGGTTCGCCTTGAGCAGGTTCTCGAGGTTGGAGGGAGAGATGTTCTCGCCGCCCGCGGTGATGATCAGCTCCTTCTTGCGGTCGACGATGCGCACCCAGCCCTCGTCGTCGAGCTGGGCGATGTCACCCGTGTGCAGCCAGCCCTCCTCGTCGAAGGTCTCGGCGGTCTGGCGCGGGTCCTTGTAGTAGCCGCTGGCGACGTTGCCGCCGCGGATCAGCAGCTCTCCGTCGGCCTCCAGGCGGATCTCCACGCCAGGCAGCGGCGGTCCAACCGTGCCGATCTTCAACCTGTTGCGCAGGTTGAGGGTGGCCGGGGCGGTCGACTCGGTCAGCCCATAGCCCTCACGGAGTGGCACGCCGAGCGCCAGGAAGAACTCCATCACGTCGTCGGCCAGGGGCGCGGCGCCGCTGAAGGTGACGTGGCACTGGTCGAGGCCGATGCGCTCGCGCACCTTGGCGTACACCAGCCGGTCGAACAGCGCGCGGCGGATCCGCAGACCGGGCGGCACCGGCTTGCCGGCCTGCTGGAGCCGGACCACCTGGCGGCCGGTCTCGATGGCCCCGAGCGCCAGCTTCCGCCGGCGCTGGCTGGGTTCGGCCGCCAGCGCCGCCATGATGCCTGCCTGCGCCTTCTCCCACAGCCTCGGGACGGCAACGAAGCTGAACGGCCGCACCTCGGGCAGGACCTGGATGATGGTGGTGAGGTCGGCGCAGAAATACAGCGCCGACGGCTTCCATAGGCCGGCGTAGTGGCCGCTGAGCCGCTCCAGGCTGTGGGCCAGCGGCAGGTAGGAAACGTACTTGGTCCCGGGGACCCACTCGGGGTCGTCAGCCCAGCGGTCGACCGATGCCGCCGTCCAGATGGCGTTGTAGTGGGTGGTCATCACGCCCTTGGGCGGCCCGGTGGTCCCGGAGGTGTAGAGCACGGTAGCCAGGTCGGTGGGCTGGACCTGCCGCCACCCCGCGTCGAAGCGGTCGCGCTCCGTCGCCAGCGCCTGCCGCCCGCTGGCCACCAACCCGTCCCAGGCGGAGATCCAGGGGTAGTCGGAGAAGTCACCGGCGTCCTCGAGCAGCACCACGTGCCGCAGCGACGGCAGCTCCGGCTTGACCTTCTCCCAGCGCTCCATGAACTCGCGGCCCTCGACCACTGCCACCTTGGCTTGGCAGTGCTCGGCGATGTAGGCGATCTGCTCGGGGGCGAGCGTGTTGTACAGCGAGACGGGCGTCGCTCCGAGGTGCGCCGCCGCCAGGTCGGCGATCAGGTGCTCCGGCCGGTTACGCGACATGATCGCGACGAAGTCGCCCCGGCCGACGCCCAGCGCTTCCAGCCCCATGGCGGCCTCGGCCACGCGCTCCCGGTACTGCCGCCAGTCGAGCTGTTGCCAGGCGCTGCCCTGCTTCCACGCCAGCGCCGGCAGCTCACCGTGGACGCGGGCGTTCCGTTCGAGGATCGTGCAGAGCGTCTGCCCCTTGACCTGGGCGTCGATCGCGGCACGCTCGGCGGCGACGTCGGCTCCCCGCATGCTTCGCCCTCCTTGTCGACGGTTCTGCACGATCAGCGTCGCATGACCCGCAGGCTACGGTTGGTAACACACATGAGAGCATCAGCGAGCCGGCCGTTCAAGCACTCGGCGGGCGTCGGGTAGCATGCCAGCCATGTCGCAGCTACCGATCACCGAGCCGGCCGAGACAAGGATCTCCGAGCCCGATGGCTCCACGGAGGCATTGGACGCCGCCACCACGCCGGAGGAGCTGAGCGCTGTCGCCGCCCGCTTCCCGACCTGCCTTGCCGCCTGGGCGGCGCTGGGGGAGGACGCTCTCCGGGAGGGGCGCGCGGTGGAGGCGTACGCCCACTTCCGCGTCGGCTACCACCGCGGCCTCGACCGCATTCGCAAGGCGGGCTGGCGCGGCAGCGGCCGCGTCCCCTGGGCGCACGAGGGCAACCGCGGCTTCCTCCGCTCGCTCCGCGGGCTGCACCTGGCAGCCGCCGCGATCGGCGAGCGTGACGAGGACGAGCGCTGCGCCAGGTTCCTCGCCGACCTCGCACCGGACGCGCCGGCGGATGGCTCCTGAGCGCCTCCTCGCCTTCGGGGGTGGGCCAGAGGCCGAAGCTCAGGCCGTCCCGTCGCGGAGCGCCCGCTCCACGCCGGTCAACAACTGGTCGTCCTCCAGCCTGCCGCCGGCGTCGACGTGTGCCTGGACGATCGCGATGATCCGGTTGGCCAGCAGGGCGTCCTCACTGGGCGTCCGCTGGCCGGGCAGCCGGTCGGGGCGGTTCTCGTCGCTGGCCAGCTTGCTGAGCTGGCGCCGCCAGGTCGGGAAGCTGGACTGGTCGACCGACCACGCGGAGGCGCCGGCGTGGCGGCTGAGCCCGGCTCGCGCGGTCTCCATCCAGCCGCCGTCGCTGTCCGGGAAGGTCGCCACGTGGATCGGCTTGCCGCCCATGTCGGTCACCACCGGGCTCGGCTGCTCCAGCAGCAGCTCGCGCTGCATCGGCGTGTAGACCTGGGGGAGCCCCACGTCGAACTCCTCGACGCACGTCTCCCAGGGAACCCCGGCGGCCTCAGCCTCGGCCCGGGTCGGGACGCTGGTGAACCCGAGCAGCGCGTCCGGCTCTCTCTGGCGCACGCGCCGGGCGAACGCCACGACTTCCTCACCGGGGATCTCGAATTGCAGCTCCGCCACGTACAGCGGCCGGCCGGGCGCGATGTCGCAGAGCAGGTCGGCGGCGCCCAGACCGTCCAGGCTCGCGGGCGGCCCGAGCCAGGTCCACGGGATGACCGAGGGGCTGCGCGCGGAAGCCCACCGCTTGAAGTTGGCGGCGTAGTCGAAGGCGTCGGACCCCCGGCTGGTGCCGCTGGCGCAGCGAACGAACACCGCGTCCAGACCGAAGATGGAGCGAGGGCCACAGTGCCAGACCCAGGCCGCCGTCCTGGGGATACCGAGCCGCCCAGACATCGCGAGCACCACCCGTTCCGCCGGTTTCGCAGCAATCCGGCGTCAATCGTACGGCAAGCCAGGCGGCGCCCAAAGGAAATCGTCGGGAGCGCACGCGGCGGGCGTGCGCTCCCGACGGCCGTCGATGTCACGTGATCAATCGGTCGATTGATGGCGGTGTCAGTTGATCGTTGTGTCGGCGATCAGGGCCGGCGGGGCTCGCCGGCGGCGTTCATGGTCGCCAGGACCTGCTCCACCCCGTAAGCCGGGTAGCGGCGGTGACCACCTGGGGTCAGGATGCTCGGGAGCTTCCCGGCCTGTGCCCAGGCGAGCACGGTGCGCGCGCTGACCTGGAGCCGGCGTGCGACCTCGGTGGTGCGGAGCAGCACCTGGATGTCCTCGCTCTGCTGTGCCGTGCCCTTTGGACGGAACGGTTCGTACGGGCGGGGTGGTTGCCAGTCCCGCACAGTGCGGTACGGACTGGCGCGACCGACCTGATTGCGAGCGGTTACCACAGTTGCCTCCCCTCTGGATGGCGGGTCGTTCACGGAGCGTGCCCGCCTGCCACCCAAAGCGAGCTACGTCCGGCTCGTACGACTTCAACGATATGGCCGGGAAGATTGCACCTGACGAGCCTCAATGTCCAGATGACCTATAAAACGCCCATCTCCCTCATCACCGACACCTCGTGGGATTCTGCACAGGATCCGTGGAGGCGGCTTCGGGGTGCGGCGGGTGGCGCCAGCGCGACCGGACGGGCTTGGCGCCGGCTCTGCGGGGGCTTGGCGCCGGCTCTGCGGGGCGGGCGGGGGCCGGCGCGGAACCTTTGCTGCCTGCTGTTATGCTTGCCCGGTATGGGCGAGCGCCTCGGGCGCGCCCGACCAGATCAGCCATTCCAACAGGCATTCCGGGCAGGTAGGTGAATCGACGGTGGAACCCGAGCGATACGATCCGCAGCAGGTCGAGCCCAAGTGGGCCGCGGCGTGGGAGGAGCAGGCGCTCTACCGGGCCGACGAGAACGACACGACCCGGCCGCGGTTCTACGCCCTCGACATGTTCCCGTACCCGTCGGGCGACCTGCACATGGGCCACCTGGAGGCCTTCTCGGGCGGCGACGTGATCGCTCGGTTCAAGCGCACGCAGGGCCACAACGTGTTGCACCCGATCGGCTGGGACGCCTTCGGCCTGCCCGCCGAGAACGCCGCCATCAAGCGCGGCATCCACCCCAAGACCTGGACCTACCGCAACATCGAGGCGCAGCGCGCGACCTTCCGGCGGCTCGGGACCTCGTTCGACTGGTCGCGCACGTTCAACACCTGCGACCCCGACTACTACCGCTGGACGCAGTGGCTGTTCCTGCGGCTGCACGAGCGTGGCCTGGCCTACCGCAAGGACTCGCCGGTCAACTGGTGCCCCAACGACCAGACCGTGCTGGCCAACGAGCAGGTCATCAACGGCCACTGCGAGCGCTGCGACGCCGTGGTGGTCAAGCGCCAGCTCGCCCAGTGGTTCTTCAAGATCACCGACTATGCCCAGCGGCTGCTGGACGACATGGCGGGGTTGGAGCACCGCTGGAGCGACAAGGTCCTGACCATGCAGCGCAATTGGATCGGCCGCTCCGAGGGCGCGCACGTCGACTTCGAGGTCGACGGGACCGGCGAGCGGGTCCGGGTCTTCACCACGCGCCCGGACACGCTGTTCGGGGCGACCTTCTTCGTTCTCGCGCCCGAGCACGAGCTGGCCGAGCGGCTGGTCGCCGGCACCGAGCACGAGGCGGCCTTCCGCGAGTTCCGCGAGCGAGCGGCGCGCCAGAGCGAGATCGAGCGGCTGTCCACCGAACGCGACAGGGAGGGCGTGTTTCTCGGGGCCTACGCGATCAACCCGGTGAACGGCGAGCGCATGCCCATCTGGGCGGCCGACTACGTGCTGACCGAGTACGGCACCGGCGCGATCATGGCGGTACCAGCCCACGACCAGCGGGACTTCGAGTTCGCCCGCAAGTACGGCCTGCCCGTCCAGGTGGTCATCGAGCCGGACGAGGACGGGGGTCCACTGCACGGCGACACCATGACCGAGGCCTTGACCGGCGGCGGCCACCTGGTCAACTCCGGCCCCTACGACGGCCTGCCGTGGGAGGAGGCCAAGCGGCGCATCACCGAGGACCTGGCCGAGCGCGGCCTCGGCGAGGCCGCCGTCAACTTCCGGCTGCGCGACTGGCTGGTCTCCAGGCAGCGCTTCTGGGGCTGTCCGATCCCGATCGTCCACTGCCCGGCCTGCGGCGAGGTCCGCGTCCCCGACGACCAGCTGCCCGTCCCGCTGCCCGACGACGTCACCGACTTCATGCCGAAGGGCCGCTCGCCGCTGGCGGCGGTCGAGTGGTGGGTGAACGTGGACTGCCCGGCCTGCGGCGGTCCGGCAAAGCGCGAGACCGACACCATGGACACGTTCGTCGACTCGTCCTGGTACTTCCTGCGCTACACCGGCCTTGACCCCAACCGCCCCTTCGACCCCGAGCGGGTCGCCAAGTGGATGCCGGTCGACCAGTACACCGGCGGGATCGAGCACGCGATCCTGCACCTGCTCTACGCGCGCTTCTTCACCAAGGTCCTGTACGACATGGGTTTGGTCGGCTTCACCGAGCCGTTCCAGGCGATGCTCAACCAGGGCATGGTGGTGATGCAGGGCGCCGCCATGAGCAAGTCTCGGGGCAACCTGGTCGAGCCGTCCCAGATCATCGACGAGCACGGCGCCGACGCGGCCCGGCTGACCATGCTGTTCGCCGGGCCTTTCGAGGACGACGTGGACTGGGCCGACGTCTCCCCCGAGGGCATGGGCCGCTGGATCCAGCGGATCTGGCGGGCCGTCCACAGCGCCGTAGGGGACCAGCCCGGCAATCCCGACCCGGACCTGGAGCGCCTGGCGCACCGCACCACGCAGGCGGTCACCGACGACATGGAGCGGTTCCGGTTCAACACCGCGATCGCCAAGCTGATGGTGCTCTCCAACGGCCTGGCCGAGGCGTTGCGCGCGGGCCGTGGCACCGCCGCCGAGCGACGGTCGGCGGCCGAGCGGCTGGTGCAGATGCTGGCGCCGCTGGCGCCATTCCTGACCGAGGAGCTGTGGCGGCGCACGCTCGACCACCCGGACTCGGTGCACGTGGCCGCCTGGCCGGGCTTCGACCCCGAGCTGGTGCGGATGGAGCGGGTGACCTGCGTGATCCAGGTGGACGGCAAGCTGCGTGACCGCTTCGAGGTGCCCGCGGACGCGGGCGAGGACCAGCTCCGCGACCTCGCGCTGGACTCGCCCAAGGTGCTGGCGGCCATGGGGGAGCGGCCCATCGCCCGGATCGTGGTCGTCCCGCCCAAGCTGGTGAACGTCGTCACCAAGCGGTAGCCGCCCGGCCGGACCCCGGCCTGGCCGCGCGGCCCCGGCGGCCTGGGTTGCCATCCCGCTTTCCCTGGTCAAGGGGGTGGGGACAACGGTGCGCAGCGATCCTCGGAGCGGGCTACGGTCAGTGCGCAATCCGCCGCCCGGGCCAGGCCGGCCTGATCTCGACGCGCCCGGTCCCAGCACCCGAGGAGCATCATGTCGTCCCCTCCAGTTCCCTTCGTCGTGGAACCCGCCGGCTGGCGTGCCCGCCTCGACCGCCTGCTCGACGGCGTCGCGCGCCAGCGCGTCGCCGTCGCCTTCGTCGCGGTCCTTGCGCTGGCCGCGGCGGGAGCCCTCTGGCTGAACGCCCAGCCTCGCGCCGCTGACCCTCCGCCCGCGCCGGCATCCGGCCCCGGCGGAGCGGAGCTGGGCCTGCCCCGCGCTGACGCCGCCGGCGGCGGCCTCTCCGCTCCCGGACAGCCCGGCAGCGTGGGCCAGGCGACCGGCCCGACCATCGCCGTCGACGTCGTCGGCCGGGTCCTGCATCCAGGGCTGGTTCGCCTCCCCCAAGGCAGCCGGGTCCTCGACGCGATCGAGGCGGCCGGCGGCACCGCGGCGGGCGCGGACCTGGAGGCGGTCAACCTCGCGCGCAAGGTCGTGGACGGCGAGCAGATCAGGATTCCCCGGCACGGCGAGGTGCCCGCTGCGCCGGCAGGCGGGCCGTCGTCCGGAGCCGCCTCGGGCGAGCCCGGCGGGACCGATTCCAGCGGCACCGGTCAGGCGGGCATCCCGCTCGACCTGAACACCGCCACGGCCGAACAGCTCGATACGCTTCCGGGCGTCGGCGAGGTCACCGCCGGCCAGATCATCGCGTATCGCACGGCGCACCCCTTCAGGTCGGTCGACGACCTCCGCCAGGTACCCGGAATCGGCGACCGCCGCTTCGAGCTGCTGAAGGATCTGGTGACGGTCGCCGGTGGCAGCTGAGCGGATCCTCACCTCCGCGCCCGGGCCGGTCGCCGCCACCCCGGGGGCGGCGGGTGACGGCACCGTGAGGAAGCTCCGCGACCCCGACCCGGACGGTGTGGCAATGGTGCTCGCCGTCACCGCCGGGGTCCTGGCCGGCGAGGCCGTGGGCCCACCGCCACCTTTGGCGTTGGCCGCCACCGTCGCCCTGGCCCTGGTAATCGTCGCCGCCCTCCTCCACGGCCCCCGCCCGACGGTGGACTCCCTGCGGCCGCCGCGTCCCCGGGCGCTGGTGCGAGGGCTGCTCGGGCTGGCGGTGCTCGCCCTCGCCGGCGCGGGCGTGGCGGGCTCGCGCGCGGCGGCCGTGCACGGGGGCGTCCTGGTCGGCCTCGTTGGGCGGGGCGGCACGGTCACGGTCGACGCCACCGTGGCGGAGGAGCCGGACCCGGTCCGCTACGGCGGGCGGTGGGTGGTGCTGTCCGTCCGCCGCGTCGAAGTCGCCGGGCGGGTGTGGCGGACCCGAGAGCGTGTGGGCGTAATCCTCCCAGGCACGGCGGGAGCCGTCGCCGTCGGCGACCGGCTGCGGCTCGGTGCCGGAGTCGAGCGCTCCAACCGCTCGGACCCGCTCGGCGGCGAGCCCGCCACGGTGCTCCGGCGCCCGTGGATCATGTCCCGATCGCCTTCGCGGTCCTGGCTGCTCCGCGCCAGCGAGACGGTACGCGCCGCGGTCCGCCGGCGTGCGCTCGACACGCTGCCGCCGGATCGGGCGGGCCTGCTGGTCGGCATCGCGCTCGGCGACACCTCGCTGGAACCGGCGGACCTGGAGCGGGCGTTCACCACCGCGGGACTGACGCACCTGACGGCGGTCAGCGGGCAGAACCTGGCGGTCGTGCTGGCGGCGGGGCTCGGTATCGCCGTGGCGCTCGGCGCGGGCCGTCCACTGCTGGCCGCGCTGGGGATCGTGGTCATCGCGCTGTTCGCGCTGCTGACGCGCTGGGAGCCGAGCGTGCTCCGCGCCGGCGCCATGGCGGTCCTGGCGCTGCTTGGCGTCGCCACCGGGCGCGGGCCCGGTGGCCGCCGCGCGCTCTGCCTCGCCGTGATGCTGCTCCTGCTGGCCAATCCGGCCCTGGTGTCCAGCCGCGGGTTCCGGTTGTCGGTGGCGGCGACCGCCGGGGTGCTCTGGCTCGGCCCGACCGCCACGCTCCTGCTGCCCGCCAGGCTTCCCCACGTGGTCCGCTCGGCGATCGGCATCAGCCTGGGGGCGCAGTCCGGCGCCACACCCGTCCTGGCGATGGCCTTCGGACATGTCTCCATGGCCGGCCTGGCGGCCAACCTTGTCGCGGTCCCGCTCGCCACCGCGCCGATGCTGCTCGGCGTGGTCGCCGCTGCCGCCTCGGTGATCGCGCCGCTGGCCGCCGTCGCCACCCTCGCCTGCCGCCTCGCAGACCCCTTCCTCGCCGCCCTGGTCGCCATCGCCGAGCACGCCGACAGCCTGCCGGCGGCCTCGCTGTCGCTGTCCGGACCCACACGCCTGCTCCCGGCCGCCGCCGTGCTCGCCTGCACCGTCCTCGCCCGCCGCCGCGCGGCGGCGCTGATCCGGGAACGCGAGGCAGAAGGGCACCGCCGCCGGCGCTTCCGTACGACACAGCCGCGAGCAAACGCGGACGTGGGCTCGTAGCCGCGGGGTGCCGGGACCGGAGGCAGACGGAAAGCGCGGAAATCCGTGTGTGGGGGAGGGTGGACCGGTAGCATCCCGTGCATGAGCGCTCGAACCGGGTTTGCGCCGACCACGCTGGTGCTCGGCGAAGAGGAGCTGCTCGCCGAGCGGGCGGTGTCCGAAGCGGTCGACGCGGCCCGGGAGGAGCTGGGACCCGAGACCACGGTCGAGGAGGTGCAGGGCGGCTCGCTGCCGGACGGGTTCGCCATGGGCCTGGCCACCGCGTCGCTGTTCGGCGGCGGCAGGGTGGTGGTCGTGCATGCCGCGGACGCGCTCGACGCCGCCGGGCGGCAGGCCGTCCTGGCGATGGCACGCGATCCGAGCCCCACGACGGTGATGGTGCTGCGGGCCGAGGGCGTCGGCCGGCAGGGCAAGTTCTTCAAGGACCTTCAGGAGCACGCCAGCGTGGTGACCGTGGCCCGGCTCAAGCCGTCGGAGCGGTCGAGCTGGCTGCGAGCGGAGGTTCGGCGGCTCGGTCGCAAGGCGGACGACGGGCTCGTGGCGGCGCTGGTGGACACGGTTGGCCAGGACCTCCGTGAGCTGGCAGGGGCCGTCGGCAAGCTGCACGTGGCTGTGGCGCCGCCGGCACCGCTCCAAGCCAGGCACGTCACCGAGTTCCTGACCAAGACTGCCGACCGGCGCGGCTACGAGCTCACCGACGCGATCCTGGCGGGGGAGCCGGCGACCGCGCTGAGCTACCTGGAGGCGCTGTTCGCGCAGGGCGAGGAGCCGATCGCCCTGCTGGGCATGCTGGCGCGCCAGCTCCGCAACGTCCTGTTCGTGAGCGAGCGGTCCGGCGCCGCGGCAGGGGAGGTCGCGCAGGCGCTGGGCCTGCGGGACTGGCAGGTCCGCAAGCTCACCGCCCAGGCTCGCCGGTTCCATCCCTCGGTCCTGCGCCGCGCGCTGGACCTGATCGCCGAGACGGACGCGCAGATCCGCAACGGCAGCCCGTCGCCATCCGTGGCCCTCGAATTGGTGGTGGCGCGCATCGCCATCGCCGGCGCCGGCGGCCGCTGACCCCGGGCCCGCGGCCTGGCCCCTCACTCAGGAGAGCCGGAAAGAGGAGGCCGCTGGCCGTCCTCCTCGGTGAAGTGAAGCTGGTGACGCTCCGCGGCGCTCGCTTTACGCGGCGCTCTCGCGGTTCAGCGACCGCGCCAGGCGCGACTTGTGGTTGGCGGCGTTGTTCGAGTGGATGACACCCTTGCTGGCCGCCTTGTCGTAGGCGCGCGCGGCCCGCTTGTAGGCGACCTCGGCCGCGTCGGCGTCGCCACTGGCCATCGCCTCGAGCACACGGCGCCGGTAGGTCTTCAGCGCCGAGCGGACCGACTTGTTGCGCAGCCGGGCCTCTTCGTTCTGGCGGTTGCGCTTGATCTGGGACTTGATGTTGGCCATGGGGCTCTTTCGATCCGATCCTTCGAAGACTCGTTCGCAGTCAACGGAGGCTAGCACAGCAGCTCACGGGCGCTCAACGAAGGAAGCGGTGCGCCGGGGCGGCCACCTGGGCTGATGGTATGCTCGCTTGGTCGCCCGGCGGAAGCATCCGAGCACGCGAGCCCGCCGGAGCCCAGCCTCCTCGAGATGCCTACAGGATCACATGCCGACTGACCTCGCGCGCCTGCGGAACTTCTGCATCATCGCTCACATCGACCACGGCAAGTCGACGCTCGCCGACCGGCTGCTCGACCTGACGCATGCGGTCAGCGAGCGCAACATGCGCGCCCAGTACCTCGACAAGATGGATCTGGAGCGGGAGCGGGGCATCACCATCAAGGCGCAGGCGGTGCGGCTTGCCCACACCGCCGAGGGGGTCGAATACGCGCTCAACCTCATCGACACCCCTGGGCACGTGGACTTCACCTACGAGGTGTCACGGGCCATGGCCGCCTGCGAGGGGGCGGTGCTGCTGGTGGACGCCGCCCAGGGAATCGAGGCGCAGACGCTGGCCAACCTCTATCTGGCGCTGGAGGCCGACCTCACGATCATCCCGGTGATCAACAAGATCGACCTGCCGGCGGCGCAGCCCGAGCGGGTGGCGCGCGAGATCGAGCAGGTCGTGGGCATCCCGGCCGAGGAGATGCTGCGGGTGTCGGCCAAGACCGGCGAGGGCGTGCCGGCGCTGCTCGAAGCGATCGTCCGCCGGGTGCCGCCGCCGAAGGGCGATCCCAGCGGACCGACCCGGGCGCTGATCTTCGACTCCCTCTACGACTCGTACCGGGGCGTGATCGCCTACGTGCGCATGGTCGACGGCGCCGTTCGCAAGGGCGACCGGGTGCGGATGCTCGCCGCGGCCGGCGTGTCCGAGGCCGAGGAGGTCGGCGTGTTCGCGCCAGAGGCCGTGGCCACCCAGGAGCTGACCAGCGGCGAGGTCGGCTACCTGATCCCGGGCCTGAAGAACGTGGCCCAGGCCAAGGTCGGCGATACCGTGACCATCGCCGGCCAGTCCGGTGTCGAGCCCCTGCCCGGCTACCGCGAGCCGCGGCCGATGGTCTACGCGGGCCTGTACCCCATCGAGGGCGACGACTTCCCGGACCTCCGCGACGCGCTGGACCGGCTGCGGCTCAACGACGCGGCGCTGGTCTACGAGCCAGAGTCGTCGGCGGCGCTCGGCTTCGGGTTCCGCTGCGGCTTCCTCGGTCTGCTGCATATGGAGATCGTGCGCGAGCGGCTGGAGCGGGAGTTCGACCTGGAGCTGATCACCACCGCGCCGAACGTCGCCTACCGGGTCACCGTCTCGACCGGTGAGACGATCACCGTCTCCAACCCGAGCGACCTGCCGGAGCCGGGAGCGATCGAGCGGATCGAGGAGCCGTACGTCGATGCGATGATCCTCTGCCCGTCCGATTACATCGGCGCGGTGATGGAGCTGTGCCAGAGCCGCCGCGGGACCCTCCAGACCATGGAGTACCTGTCGGAGGAGCGGGTCGAGCTGCGCTACCGGCTCCCGCTCGGCGAGATCATCTTCGACTTCTTCGACCAGCTGAAGTCGCGCACGCGCGGCTACGCCTCGCTCGACTACGAGCCGAGCGGCTACCGCGCCGCCGACCTGGTCAAGGTCGACGTGCTGCTGCAGGGTGAGCCGATCGACGCCTTCTCGGCCATCGTCCACAAGGACAAGGCGTACAGCTACGGGCGGGCGATGGCGACGAGGCTGAAGAAGCTGATCCCGAGGCAGCTCTACGAGGTGGCGATCCAGGCGACGATCGGCTCGCGAGTGATCGCCAGGGAGACGATCACCGCCCGGCGCAAGGACGTGCTGGCCAAGTGCTACGGCGGCGACGTGACCCGGAAGCGCAAGCTGCTGGAGCGCCAGAAGGAAGGCAAGAAGCGCATGAAGCAGATCGGGCGCGTGGAGGTGCCCCAGGAGGCGTTCGTTGCCGCGCTGCGCACCGACGAGGGGGATTCGGTCCGGTGAGCCGCCCAAGGGGTCCGCGGAACGGCGGGGAGGTGCTCCGCTGAGTCCCACCCTGGCCCCGGTGGCGGCCGGCCCGCTGGTGGACCGGTCGTTGTTCGGCGTCTACCTGCACGTGCCGTTCTGCCAGACGCGCTGCCACTACTGCGACTTCGTGACCTACACGGGGATGGAGGCGCTGCGGCGGCCGTACGCCGCCGCGCTGGCGGCAGAGGCGGAGCTGGCTGTGGCCGCGCTCGGCGTCGCCGAGCGCCCCACGGTGACCAGCGTCTTCGTGGGCGGCGGCACGCCGACGCTGCTGCCGCCCGCCGACCTGGCGGCCGTGCTCGAGCGCCTGCGCGGCCTGCTGCGGCATGCGTCCCGGGTCGAGGTCACCGTGGAGGCCAACCCGGAGACGGTCGACCGGGCGCTGGCCGACGGCCTGGTCGCGGCCGGCGTGACACGCGTGTCGCTCGGCGCGCAGAGCTTCGACGACCCGGTGCTGGCCGCGCTCGGCCGGCGCCATGACGCCGAGCGCGTCCGGCTTGCGGTGGCCACGCTGCGCGCGGCCGCCTCCGCCGCGGGACGCCGGCTCGACCTCAACCTCGACCTGATCTTCGGCTGCCCTGGGGAGGACGCCGGCTCCTGGGAGCGGTCGCTGGAGGCGGCCGTGGCGATCGGGCCGGAGCACCTGTCGGCCTACGCGCTCACCATCGAGGGGGCTACCAGGTTCGGCCGTCTGGTCGCGGCCGGCCGCATGGCCGAGCCGGACGAGGACGTGCTCGCCGACCGCTACGAGCGGGCGTGCGCCGTGCTCGCCACCGCCGGCTACGGCCACTACGAGGTCTCGAACTGGGCGCGCGGCCGCCGCGGCCCGGACGGGTTCCCGGCGCATGCCAGCCTCCACAACCGCACGTACTGGCGGCGGGGGCCCTACCTGGGTCTCGGCGCCGGCGCGCACGAGTTCGTACCCGGGCCCGACGGGTTCGGGCCGAGACGCTGGAACCTGCACGGCGTGCCCGACTACCTGGCCGCCGTGCGGGCCGGGCGCCGGCCGACGCTCGATCAGGAGGCGCTGGACGGGGCCCAGGCCCGCTTCGAGGCGCTGGCCCTGCGGCTGCGCACCGTCGACGGGTTGGACGCCGAGGAGGCGGCCGCCCTCGGAGTCGACGCGGCCGGCGCAGCCGCCACCGAGCTGCGGTCGGCGGGCCTGCTGGCCCCCGGCCCGCGCCTGCGCCTGACCGAGCGCGGCATGCTCATGCACGGCGAGGTCACCAGTCGCCTGGCTCCGTGACCCGCCGCGGTCCTTGACTTGGGCGTGGGCACGGCGCTCCCATGATCCCGAAAGGAGCGCCGTGCGACTGGAAGCGATACGAGCCGCCATCGCCGAGGCCGGGCGGGAGCTGGAGCGGGCGGGGTTGGTCCAGGGGACCTCGGGGAACCTGAGCGTCCGCGACCTCGCCAGCGGGACCGTCGCCATCACGCCGAGCGCCGTGCCCTACCCGCGCATCCACCCCGCCGACGTGCTGCTCGTCGGCCCCTCAGGGGTCGAGGAGGGATTGCACCGGCCCTCCAGCGAGCTGGCCATGCACCTGGCGATCTACCGGGCGCGGTCCGACGTCGGCGCGGTCGTCCACACGCACTCGCCCTGGGCGACGACCTGGGCGGTGCTCGGCCGCGAGATCCCCGCCGTCCACTACGTGATCGCCCCCGTCGGCAACTGTGTCCATGTGGCGCCCTATGCCACCTACGGCACCGAGGAGCTGGCCGACGGCGCGGTGCGCGCGCTCGGCGCCGACAACGGCGTCCTGCTCGCCGGCCACGGCGTGCTCACCGTCGGCACCGACCTCGGCGCGGCCGTCGAGCACGCGATGCGGGTCGAGTTCCTGGGCGAGGTCTACTGGAAGGCGGTGCAGGTCGGCGAGCCGACGATCCTGCCGCCCTACGAGCTGGACCGGGTACGCGCCCAGACGCTCGCGAAACGGTCATCGACGCGGGTCGCGGACGCGGCGCCGTGACCTCGACATGCTTAGCACTCGCATGGGCAGACTGCTACCCTCGATCGGAGGACGGGGTCGGTCGATCGTCGGGGAGGGACTGCCATGAGCCTCGATGACCGCAAGGCGCGGCTACTGCGTGCGGTGGTGCACGAGTTCATCCAGACGGCCGAGCCGGTCGGCTCCAAGGCGCTCGCCGACCGGTACTCGCTGGGCATCTCCTCGGCGACCATCCGCAACGAGCTGGCCACGCTCGAGGAGCAGGGATTCCTCTCGCACCCCCACACCAGCGCCGGCCGGGTCCCCACCGATCAGGGCTACCGTTACTACGTCGACTCGCTCTCGGGCGTCGGTGACCTGGCGCGAGCCCAGCAGGACGCCGTCATGCGCTACCTGGAGGGCGCCGCCGGCCTCGAGGAGACGCTCCAGCGCACCTCGCTGCTGCTGGCCAGCCTCACCCACTACACCGCCATGGTGGCGCCGCCGTCCCTGGACCGGTCCCGCGTCCGCCACGTCGAGCTGGTCCGGCTCGGCTCCCACGTGGTCATGCTGGTGCTGATCGCCGACACCGGCCGGGTCGAGCAGCGGCTGGTCGAGACCAGCGAGGAGGTCGGCGTCGAGGATCTGGAGGACCTGCGCCGCCGGATCAACGAGAAGGTGGTCGGCGAGCGCCTCAACCGCGCCGAGCTGGTGCTGTCCAGCATGGGGGACTCCATCCCCGCCGAGGCGCGCTGGCTGTTCATGGTGCTGGCGGACGTGATCGGGCAGATGGTGAGCGACCGCAGGAGCGATCGCGTCTGGCTCGGCGGCCAGGCCCATCTCTCCGTGCCCGGCGCCTTCGAGGAGCTGGAGACCATCCACCGCGTCTACCAGTTCCTGGAGCAGCAGGTACTGGTGCTGCGGCTGCTCCAAGCGTCGTTCCGGCAGGGCGGGGCCATCTCCGGGGCCATCTCGGTGGTGATCGGCTCCGAGAACACGATCGAGGGGATGCAGGCCTGCTCCCTGGTCACCTCCACGTATCCCGCAGGCGATACCATCGGCACCATCGGGGTGCTCGGCCCTACTCGAATGGACTACCTTCGCGCCATGGCGGCGGTGCAGGCTGTGGCAAGCTACCTCGGCGACGTGCTGGACGACGTCGAACGGTGATTGAACATCGGGTTACGCGAGTCGCTGCCAGGTGAGGGTCGGAGGAAGAAGAGTAGGGGAGACGCTTGACCGACTACTACGAGTTGCTCGGGGTCAGCCGCGAGGCGACCCAGGAGGAGATCAAGCGTGCCTACCGCCGGCAGGCTCGCAGGTACCATCCTGACGCCAATCCGAACGACGCCGGGGCCGAGGATCGCTTCAAGGAGCTGAACAAGGCCTACAGCGTGCTCTCGGACCCGGACAAGCGGCAGCGCTACGACGCCTTCGGGCCCGACGGAGTCGAGGGCGTGGCCGCCGCCGCCGGCGACCCCTTCATGGCCACCTTCGAGGACCTGGTCGGCCAGTTCTTCGGCGTCAGCCCGTTCGGCGGCGGTCGCCGGCCCCGCTCCCGCTCCCGGCGGGGAGCCGACGCTGGGGTGCGCGTCGAGCTGGACTTCGTCGAGGCGATCTTCGGCGCCAAGAAGGACGTCTCGCTGCGCCTGGCGGCGCAGTGCGATCAGTGCGGCGGCTCCGGGGCGGCGCCCGGCACCGAGCCGATCGTCTGCGAGCGCTGTGCCGGCACCGGCCAGCAGCGCACCGTGCGCCAATCGATCCTCGGCCAGATGGTCACCGCCTCGACCTGCCAGCTCTGCCAGGGGACCGGCCGGGAGATCCGCTCGCCGTGCGGCAAGTGCCACGGCCAGGGCGTGATCGCCAAGGAGTCCTCGATGACCGTCGACATCGCCCCGGGGGTCGAGGACGGCATGCGCGAGCGCCTGCCGGGCCGCGGTCACGCGGGCCAGTACGGCGGCCCACCCGGCGACCTGTGGGTCGAGCTGGCGGTCGCGCCCCATCCGGTCTTCAGCCGTCGCGGCGACGACCTGCTCTGCGGGATCGCGGTGCCGATGACGGTCGCCGTACTCGGCGGCAGCGTGCAGCTGGATACGCTCGACGGCGAGGAGCTCACCATCGAGGTCGACCCTGGCACCCAGCACGGCACGATCAGGCGCTTCCGCAAGAAGGGCGTGCCCGGCGCCGACGGCTGGGGCGGCCGGCGCGGGGACCTGCTGGTCGAGCTGCTGGTCGAGGTGCCGGTCAACCTCTCCGAGGAGGAGCGCCGCCTCGTCCGCCAGCTCGCCGACCTCCGCGGCGAGGCCAGCGAGGGCGCCCCGGGCGGCCTCTTCGCACGCCTCCGCGGCTCCACCCGCTGACGTTCGGCACGCTCCGCACACCGCCCGCAGGGGCTGTACCGCTGCCTGGTTCGGCCGATGAACCGGGTAGTGGGTGTTTCGTTTCGTGTTCGTGCGGTACCTGCTGAAGGTCGGGGGGCTCGCCGCGGACGGAGGGGAGCGCACGTGGGGATTGGCCGGCTGCTGGGGTCGCTGCCGCTGGTGCGGCAGGTGCGCGCTGGGGACGCCCTCGGGCTCGGCAAGGGCTCCCGGTCGGAACGGTCGAGGGAGCTGGCCCCCCGCACCGAGGAGGCGGACCGGGTGGTCCGCTCCATCTGCCCGTACTGCGCGGTCGGCTGCGGCCAGAAGGTCTACGTGAAGGACGAGCGGATCACCCAGATCGAGGGCGACCCCGACAGCCCGATCTCCCGAGGGCGCCTGTGCCCCAAGGGCGCCGCCTCCAAGAGCCTGGTCACCAGCCTCCTCCGCGAGACGAAGGTCAAGTACCGGCGGCCCTACGCCACGCAATGGGAGGAGCTCCCGCTCGACGTGGCCATTGACATGATCGCCGACCGGGTCATCGGGACCCGCCAGGAGACCTGGCAGGAGCGCGACGAGCAGGGTCGCAGGGTCAACCGCACGCTCGGCATGGCCAGCCTCGGCGGCGCGACCCTGGACAACGAGGAGAACTACCTCATCAAGAAGCTGTTCACCGCGCTCGGGGCCATCCAGATCGAGAACCAGGCGCGCATATGACACTCCTCGACCGTCCCCAGTCTGGGGACCTCGTTCGGCCGCGGCGGGGCCACCACCTTCCAGCAGGACCTCCAGAACGCTGACTGCATCCTGATCCAGGGGTCCAACATGGCCGAGGCCCACCCGGTGGGCTTCCAGTGGGTCATGGAGGCCAAGCTGCGCGGCGCCAAGGTGATCCACGTCGACCCGCGCTTCAGCCGCACCAGCGCCATGGCCGACCAGCACGTGCCCATCCGCGCGGGCAGCGACATCGCCTTCCTCGGCGGGATCGTCAACTACATCCTTTCCGGCGGCCGCGAGTTCCGGGAGTACGTCACCGCGTTCACCAACGCCCCGGTGATCCTCCGCGACGACTTCGAGGACACCGAGGACCTGGATGGCCTGTTCTCGGGCTTCGACACCTCCACGGGACGCTACGACCCGTCGAGCTGGATGTATGAGGGGATGGACGTGCGCTCCGGCATGGGCGAGCGGGTGAAGGTGAGCCACGCGGCGGCGGGGGAGCAGCACGGGTCGGGCGGCGCCGCCCTGTCGCAGGGCCACCCGCCGGCGATCGACCCGACGCTGGAGCACCCGCGCTGCGTCTTCCAGGTCCTCAAGCGTCACTATGCGCGCTACACCCCGGAGCTGGTCGAGCGGGTGTGCGGGATACCCAGGGAGACCTTCGTGGAGGTCGCCGAGGCGCTGTGCCGCAACTCCGGCCGCGACCGCACCAGCGCGGTGGTCTACTCGGTCGGCTGGACCCAGCACTCGGTCGGCGTCCAGTACATCCGCACGGCGGCGATCATCCAGCTGCTGCTCGGCAACATGGGCCGGCCGGGCGGTGGGATCCTGGCGCTGCGCGGCCACGCCTCGATCCAGGGCTCGACCGACATCCCCACGCTCTACAACCTGCTGCCCGGCTACCTGCCGATGCCGCACGCCGGCGACCACGAGACGCTCGAGGACTACCTGGACGACGTGCGACTGCCGGCCGGCTTTTTCGGCAAGGTCGACGACTACGCGGTGAGCCTCCTCAAGGCCTACTTCGGCGACGCCGCCACCGCGGAGAACGACTTCTGCTTCGGCCACCTGCCCAAGCTCACCGGGGACCACTCCATCTTCCCGGCCGTGATGGGCATGCTCGACGGCTGGTGCAAGGGATTCTTCCTGCCGGGTGAGAACCCGGTGGTCGGCTCGCCCAACGGGCGTCTGCACCGCAGGGCCATGGCCAAGCTGGACTGGCTGGTGGTGCGGGACATGGTGATGACCGAGAGCGCCAGCTTCTGGCAGAACGGCCCCGAGATCGAGACCGGCAGGGCCCGCCCGGAGGAGATCGGCACCGAGGTGTTCTTCCTGCCCGCGGCCGCCCACACCGAAAAGGACGGGTCCTTCACCAACACCCAGCGGCTGCTCCAGTGGCACCGCAAGGCCATCGAGCCGCCCGGCGACTGCCGCTCCGACCTCTGGTTCTACTACCACCTGGGGCGGAGCATCCGCCGCAAGCTGCGGTCCTCGACCGACCCCAAGGACCAGCCCGTCAAGGACCTGGCCTGGGACTACCCGGTCGAGGGGGCCTACGACGAGCCCAGCGCCGAGGCCGTGATACGCGAGATCGGCGGCTTCGACGCGGACGGCAAGCCGCTGGCCGGCTACACGGCCCTGGCGAGAGACGGCTCGACCACCTGCGGCTGCTGGATCTACTGCGGGGTGTACGCGGACGGGGTCATCCAGGCCGACCGGCGCAAGCCCGGCGGCGAGCAGAGCTGGGTGGCGCCCGAGTGGGGCTGGGCCTGGCCGCTCAACCGGCGCATTCTGTACAACCGCGCCTCGGCGGACGCCGACGGCAAGCCATGGTCGGAGCGCAAGCGCTACGTCTGGTGGGACGAGCAGGAAAGCCGCTGGACCGGCGTGGACAACCCCGACTTCACCGCCACCAAGCGGCCCGACTACCGGCCGCCCGACGGCGCGGCGGCCGACGAGGCGCTGGACGGCGCCAGCCCCTTCGTCATGCAGGCTGACGGCAAGGGCTGGCTGTTCGCGCCGAGCGGGCTGGTCGACGGCCCGCTGCCGACCCATTACGAGCCATGGGAGTCGCCGCTGGCCAACCCGCTGTACGGCCAGCAGCACAACCCGACGACCCAGACGTGGAACCGGCCGGGCAACCGCTACCACCCGAGCGACGGCGAGCCCGGGGCGGACGCCTATCCGTTCGTGATCACCACCTACCGGCTGACCGAGCACCACACCGCCGGCGGCATGAGCCGCACCCTGCCCTACCTGGCGGAGCTCCAGCCCGAGCTGTTCTGCGAGGTGAGCCCCGAGCTGGCGGAGCTGCGCGGGCTGCGCCACGGCGACTGGGCGACCATCGTGACCGCGCGCACCGCCCTGGAGGCGCGGGTGATGGTGACTTCGCGCATCTCCCCGCTCGACCTCGGCGGCCGCGTGGTGCACCAGGTGGGCCTGCCCTACCACTGGGGGCCGAACGGCCTGGCCACCGGCGACACGCCCAACGAGCTGCTGGCGATCCTGGCCGACCCCAACGTGCACATCATGGAGTCCAAGGCCGCCACCTGCGACATCCTGCCGGGCCGCCGCCCGCGCGGCGCCCGTCTCGACGCCCTGGTGGAGCGGCACCGCAAGGGCGAGGAGAACGAGAAGCGGGGCCCGTCCGCGGATGCCCGAGGCGACCCCGGCGGGGCCACGACAGGAGGGCGCCAGTGAGCACCACACCGCTGCCCATGCCGACCTTCGGAGGAGGCTACGCCGAGGGCGAGGAGCGCCCGCGCATGGGCTTCTTCACCGACACCTCGGTCTGCATCGGCTGCAAGGCGTGCGAGGTCGCCTGCAAAGAGTGGAACATGCTGCCGGGGAGCCCGCTGGAGTGGACCGGCGCCTCCTACGACAACACCATGGAGCTGGGCGCCGACAACTGGCGCCACGTCGCCTTCATCGAGCAGGAGGCACCGGTGCGCGGCGACGGTCCCACCGCTGGCGCTGGCGCCGGCGCCATGGCGGGTGGCGACAGCGCCGCCGGCATCCGCTGGCTGATGAGCTCCGACGTGTGCAAGCACTGCACCTCGGCGGCGTGCCTGGAGGTGTGCCCGACCGGGGCGCTGTTCCGCACCGAGTTCGGCACCGTGGTGGTGCAGGACGACGTCTGCAACGGCTGCGGCTACTGCGTCCCCGCCTGCCCCTTCGGCGTGATCGACCGGCGCGAGGACGACGGGCGCGCGTTCAAGTGCACGCTCTGCTACGACCGGCTCAAGGGCGACATGGAGCCGGCCTGCGCGCACGCCTGCCCGACCGACTCGATCCAGTTCGGCCCTCTCGACGAGCTGCGGCAGCGGGCCGCCGGCCGGCTCGGCGACCTGCGCGAGCAGGGCGTCGACGAGGCACGCCTGTACCTGTCGGCCAGCAACGACGGCATCGGCGGCTCCGGCGCGTTCTTCCTGCTGCTGGACGATCCGGAGGTGTACGGGCTGCCGCCCGACCCGGTCTCCACCACCAGGGACCTGCCGGGCATGTGGCGCGCCGCGGCAGTGGCCGCGGGCGCCCTGGCGGCCGGGATCGCCGCCGCGTTCCTGGGAGGCAGGCGATGAGCGACCCCGACCCCAACGGCGGGCCCCGTGGAGAGACCGGCGGCGACGGTCAGCTCCGCTCCTACTACGGCAGGCCGATCGTGAAGGCGCCACCCTGGAGCGACGAGATCCCCTGGTACCTGTTCACCGGGGGGGTGGCCGGGGGCTCCGCCACGCTCGGCCTGGCGGCCAGGCTCGCTGGCAACCAGCGGCTGGCCGCCAACGCCATGACCGCGTCGGCGGTGGGTGTGGCCGCGAGCCTGCCGCTGCTGGTCCACGACCTCGGCCGGCCCTCGCGCTTCCACCACATGCTGCGGGTGGTCAAGCCGACCTCGCCGATGAGCGTCGGGAGCTGGCTGCTGGCCACGCTCGGGCCCGCCGCGATCGGCGCGGCCGTGGCCGAGCGGCTCGGGATCTTCCCGCGGCTGCGCCGGGTGGCGGAGGTCGTCGCCGGCACGCTCGGGCCGCCGCTGTCAACCTACACCGGGGTGCTGGTCGCCAACACCGCGGTGCCCACCTGGCACGCCGCCGGCCAGGAGCTGCCCCTGCTGTTCGCGGGCGGCGCGGCCGCGTCCGCGGGCGGGCTGGCGGTGATCACGACCCCGCCGTCGGAGGCGGGGCCCGCTCGCCGGCTGGCGGTGGGGGGCGCCCTGCTGGAGCTCGGCACCGTGGAGGTCATGCGGCGCCGGCTGGGCCCGCTGGCCGAGCCCTACCACCAGGGCAGCGCGCGGCGCCTGTCGCGCATCGCCACGGCGACCGCGGCCACCGGCGCCCTGTTGCTGGGGCTCGGCCGCCGGAGCAGGGCCGCGTGCGCCGCCGGGGGCGCCCTGGTGCTGGTCAGCTCCGCCTGCCAGCGGTTCGCGGTCTACCGCGCGGGCATCGCCTCCGCCGCCGATCCGGGCTACACGGTCAGCCAGCAGCGCGAGCGCATCGCCAGCACCGGCCAGGAGCCCGCCACCCGCCGCTGAGGCTCCGCCCCCGGCCCGCGCCCCCCACGGGCGCCCGGAGTCCTGCCCGGAGGCCGTGGCCGCGCCAAGGCCGTGGCCTTGGCGCTCCGGTAGCCGTGACCCGGCGCACGGGCCTCCCCGAGCGATCGCGAACGCCCCGATACACCCGCATAGGGTCCATTGCCCGCCTTTGGCCATTGAAGGTATTAGGGGGCAATGGTAGAGTCCGCCCACGTCAGCACGCTCGGAGGGAACTGGGCGATGGACTCCTACGCGGAGCAGGTCGGCGAGCGGCTCCGCAATGTCCGCGTACAGAGAGGAATGTCCTTGCATGACGCCGAGCTCCGGTCCGAAGGCGAGTTCAAGGCCAGCGTGCTCGGCGCCTACGAGCGCGGCGAGCGCAGCATCTCGGTGAACCGCCTCCAGCGGCTGGCCATGTTCTATGGCATCCGCGTGGACGGCCTGCTGCCCCGCATCGGCCCCGAGCCGACCGGCTCGGCCGCGTGGGCGATGACCCTTCCGGACGAGGGGCTGTGCATCGATCTCCAGGTCCTGGCGATGCGCCAGGAGCCCGAGGCGCGCGCCCTCGAGCAGTTCGTCACGATCCTGCAGATGCAGCGCGGCGATTATGGGGGCAAGATGCTCACCATCCGGCGCGAGGACGTCCGCGTGCTGGCGGCGGTCCTCGACCGCTCGCCGGAGGAGCTGCTCGAACGGCTCTCAGAGCTCGGCCTGCGCCGCCGGGCCGGGTAGCCTCTGGGACACGCAGGATCGCGAGCTGGAGGAACCGTGGATCATCCGTTGACCGTCGTGGGCTGCTTCGCGCATCCCGAGCTGGTCCGTGCCGTCCACGCCTTCGTGGATCGCCTGCGCCCCGACGTAGATGAGACCTCCCTGGTCGAGGCCTTCACCGCGGGAGCGACCGGTGCCTGAGCCCGCCCGCGCCGGCGCGCCTGCCGCCCCGCCGGGCGGCGCAGGGGCGCAGGCCGCCGCCCCCAAGGTCGCCTTCAAGACGCTCGGCTGCCGGCTCAACCAGGCGGAGTCCGAGAAGGCGCTTGAGGCGCTGGGGGCGCGCGGCTTCGACTTGGCCCACGCCGGCGAGGGACCGGACGTGGTGGTCATCAACACCTGCACGGTGACCCGCGAGTCGACCGCGTCCTCGCGGCGGCTGATCCGCAGGACCGCCGAGCAGAACCCCGGCGCCACGGTGGTCGTCACCGGCTGCTACGCCGTGTCCAACCCCGACGAGGTCAAGGCCATCCCGGGCGTCGACCTGGTGGTGCACAACGACGACAAGGACCGCATCGCCGAGCTGGTCGCCGGCGTTCCCGCCGTCCGGCGCCTGCCCCTGACGGTCCGCCCCGCCCCGCGGGAGCGCCTGCGGACCAGGGTGGCGATCAAGGCCCAGACCGGCTGCGACGAGTGGTGCACCTTCTGCATCATCCCGCGTACCCGCGGCCCGCTGCGCTCGTACCCCTCCGACGAGCTGGTCACCGACGTGCGCCGCCAGGTCGAGCGCGGCGTGCGCGAGGTGGTGCTGACCGGGGTGCACCTCGGCAAGTACGCCGAGGACACCGGCGAGCGCGACGGACTCGCCCGGCTGGTGGACCGCCTCACCGCCATCGACGGCCTGCTGCGGCTGCGCATCTCCAGCGTGCTCCCGGTCCAGGTCACCCCCACCCTGGTGGAGCGGGTGCGCGACGACCCGAAGGTCTGCCGCCACCTGCACGTCCCCCTCCAGGCCGGCGACGACCAGGTGCTGGAGCGCATGCACCGCCCTTACCGGATCGCCCAGTTCCTGGAGCGGGTGGAGCACGCCAGCGCCGAGATCCCCGGGCTCGGGCTGTCCACCGACATCATCGTCGGCTTCCCCGGCGAGACCGCCGAGCAGTTCGCCGCCACCCTGCGCGTCACCGAGCGGGTGGGCTTCTCCAAGCTGCACGTCTTCCGGTACTCGCAGCGCCCGGGGACGCCCGCGGCGGAGATGGCCGACCAGCTCCCCGAGCCAGAGAAGAAGGCCCGCGCGCGCGAGCTGATCGCGCTCGGGATGCAGCTGCGCCGTCGCTTCCACGAGACGCACGTCGGCGAGCGGCTGGACGTGCTCGTCGAAGGCGGCGGCGAGGGCATCGCGGAGGGGACCAGTGACAACTACATCAAGGTGCGCTTCCCCGGCGGCCCCGAGCTGAGCGACCGGCTGGTGACGGTGCGAGGCATACGAGCCGACAACGAAGGCATGGAAGGCCAGGTCGAGGAGGTGCCGGCCGCTTGACGTACGACCCCAGCTGCCTGTTCTGCCGGATCGCCAAGGGCGAGGCCCCCGCGGACGTCGTGCTCGACCGAACCGATCTGCTCGCCTTCCGGGACATCAACCCCCAGGCGCCCACCCACGCGCTGGTCATCCCCAGGGACCACATCCCGAGCCTCGAGGCGCTGAGCGAGGGGCACGCCGAGCTGGTCTCCAACCTTGTCCAGGCCGTCAACGAGGTCGCCGACCAGGAGGGCATCGCCGGCGGCTTCCGCATGGTGGCCAACATCGGGTCCGCCGCGGGGCAGTCCGTCGACCACCTGCACCTGCACGTGCTCGGCGGCCGCACCATGCACTGGCCACCGGGATAGGACGCCATGACCACCGCCCACTACGGTTCCTGGACGTCGCCGATCAGCGCGGATCTCGTCGCCAGCGCCGGCGTCGGTCTCGACGAGCTGGTCGTCGACGGCGACACCCTGTACTGGCTGGAGGGCCGGCCGCTGGAGGGTGGCCGCCAGGTGCTCTGCCGCGCGGTCGGCGACGACCCACCGCGGGACCAGACATCGGCCCCGTTCAACGTGCGCACGCGTGTCCACGAGTACGGCGGCGGCTCCTACACCGTGCACCACGGGACGCCGCTGTTCTCCAATTTCAGCGACCAGCGGCTCTACCGGCTCGACCCGGGCGCCGAGCCCCGCCCCATCACCCCCGAGCCGGCCACACCGGCCGGGCTCCGCTACGCCGACGCGACCCTGACCCCGGACGGCGCCTGGCTGGTCTGCTTGCGCGAGTCCCACGAGGGCCCCGAGGTCACCAACGAGCTGGTCGCCCTGCCAGCGGACGGCTCCTCCGCGCCCCACGTGCTGGCGTCCGGCCGCGACTTCTACGCCTCCCCGCGGCTGGACCCCACCGGCCGCCGGCTCGCCTGGATCGAATGGGACCACCCACGCATGCCCTGGGACGGCACCGAGTGCAGGCTCGCGGCGTTCGACCCCGCCGCCGGCCGCCTCGAAGGCGAACCCACCCTGGTCGCGGGCGGGCCCGAGGAGTCCATCGCCCAGCCCGCCTGGAGCCCGGACGGCGCCCTGCACTTCATCAGCGACGCCAGCGGCTGGTGGAACCTCTACCGCTTCGGCCGGGGCCACGCCGAGCCGCTGGCGCCCATGGACGCCGAGTTCGCCATGCCTCAGTGGACCCTCGACCAGTCCGCCTACGCGTTCCTGCCCGACGGCACCATCGCCTGCACCTACGGGCGCGGGCCCGTCTGGCGGCTCGGGCTGATCGAGCCGGGCGCCGAGCGCGCGACCCCGCTCGACCTGCCCTACACGTCCTACTACCCGCCTCGCGTTCGCGTCCTGGCCAGCGGCCGGATCGCCACCTTCGCCGGCAGCCCCACCCAGGCGCCGGCCCTGGTCACCGTCGACCCCGCGACCGCCGACGTCCAGGTTGTCCGGCGCAGCCAGGACCCCAAGCTCGACCCCGCCGATCTGTCCGTCCCGCGCCCTGTCGAGTTCCCCACCGAAGCCAGCCAGACCGCCTATGCCCTGTACTACCCGCCGACCAACCCAAGGTTCCAGGCGCCCGACGGCGAGCTGCCGCCGCTGCTGGTCGCCAGCCATGGCGGCCCGACCGCCCAGGTCGTCGACCAGCTCAGCCTCTCGGTGCAGTACTTCACCAGCCGCGGCTTCGCGGTCGTCGACGTCGACTACGGCGGCTCCACCGGCTACGGCCGCGCCTACCGCCAGCGCCTCAAGGGCCGCTGGGGGATCGTGGACACCCAGGACTGCATCAACGCCGCACGCCACCTCGCCGACCAGGGCCTGGCCGACCCCAAGCGACTCGCCATCCGCGGCGGCAGCGCGGGTGGCTACACCACCTTGTGCGCGCTCACCTTCCACGACGTGTTCGCGGCGGGAGCCAGCTACTTCGGGGTCGCCGACGCCGAGACCCTGGCCCGCGACACCCACAAGTTCGAGTCGCGCTACCTCGACGGGCTGATCGGGCCCTACCCGCAGGCCGCCGATCTGTACCGGCAGCGCTCGCCGATCCACCACACCGGCCTGCTCTCGTGCCCGGTCATCCTGCTCCAGGGACTCCAGGACGCGGTGGTCCCGCCCGCGCAGGCAGAGCAGATGGCCGCCGCCCTGGACGCCAAGGGCATCCCCTACGCCCACCTCACGTTCGAGGGCGAGCAGCACGGCTTCCGCAGAGCCTCCAGCATCCGCCGCGCGCTCGAGGCCGAGCTGTACTTCTACGGCCGGATCCTGGGCTTCGACCTTGCGGACCAGGTCGAGCCCGTCGCCATCCGCCACCTCTGAGCGTCTGAGCGGGAACCCTCCGCGGGCTTGCCCGCCCGCACGGCCGCCGAGATGGACCCCCGCCGGGAGCCCGTGGCCGCTCTTGCCTGGCTGCGACATTCGGCCGCTTGGTGACACAGCGCCCGTTGCCGCGCAATCATGACCTCCAGGAACCGGTCCCCACCCGTGGGACGCCTAGGAGGTGCAATCTCGTGGATCGGCAGACCACCCCCGCGCCCGGGCTCGCCCGCGAGGCGATTGGACTCAGGGAAGTCCTGTTCCAGTCCATCACCCACATGGCCCCGGCGGCTGCGGTGGCGTTCTCGATCATCGTGGGCGCGCCTTTCGGCTCTGGCGCCCTACCGCTCGCGGTGGTGCTGGCGCTGGTCGCCTGCCTGCTGGTCGCAGTGTCCATCGGGCAGCTCGCCAAGCACCTGCCGTCCGCGGGTGGGTTCTACACGTATGTGTCGCGCGGGCTGCACCCGTCGCTCGGCTTCCTGGTGGCCTTCGGCTACGCCCTCGCCGAGGCCCTGGTGGCGCCCTTGCTCTACCTGATCTTCGGCAACGTTGTCGCCACCACCTTCCACACGGAATTCGGCTGGTCGTATGACCTCTGGTGGATGATCGCCGCCGTCGCCGCGGCGCTGTTCGTGTTCGCGCTCGGTTATCTCGGCATCAGGGTCAGCGCTGGCACCGGCACGATCCTTGGCGTCTTCGAGATCGCCGTCTTCGCCGCGCTCGCGGTGTGGCTGATCGCCAAGGCCGGTGACAGCAACACTCTGTCGGTCTTCGGCACGAGCCACGCCAACGTCAAGGACTTCGAGGGCTTCTCCGGCGTGGCGGCGGCCTCGATCTTCACCATCCTGGCGTTCATCGGGTTCGAGGCCGCGGCACCAATGGCTGAGGAGGCACGGGACCCGCGCCGCACCATCGGGCGGGCGGTCGTCTGGTCGGCCCTAGCCATTGGAATTTTCTACGTGCTCACCACCTACGCGGCCACCGTCTACTTCGGCCCGGACAAGATGGCCGGCTTCATCTCGTTCGGTGGCGGCAACCCATGGGACGGTCTCGCCCGGGCTGTGTGGGGCGCCGGTTGGGTGGCGGTGTTCCTCGCGATCGCGAACTCGGCGATTGCCAACTCCAACGCCGGTGCCACTGCGACGACCCGCATGTGGTACGCGATGGCGAGGATTCGGCTGCTGCCGGCCGCGTTCGCCCGCATCCATCCGACGAGGCGTTCGCCCTACGTCGCGGTGAGCGTGCAGCTCGTCGTGGCGTTGGTCGTCGCGCTGTGGCTGGGCAACCAGTTCACCCCGCTGGAGGCCTTCGGGCTCGTCGCCACCATCGTGACCGCCGTCGTCGTGATCTTCTACGTGCTGGTGAACCTCGCCTGCATCGTGTTCTACCTGCGCGAGCGCCGCAGCGAATTCAACCCGCTGCTGCACCTGGTGGTCCCGGTCGTCGGCATTCTCGCATTCATTCCCGCGTTCTTCACCGCCCTTGGAATTGGCAAAGGCGTCTTCAACTTCGTCAGCCCCTTGCCCTACCCGCTCAACCGCGCCGGGCTCGTCGTCGGGATCTGGTTCGCCCTCGGGATCGTCTTTCTCATCTGGCTCACCGCCAGGCATCCCGAGCGCATTCGCGAGACCGGCCGCGTCTTCCTCGACGAGCCGAGCGAGCCAGCTACATCCCAGGAGGCCGGCCTCTGAGCGCCGCTGGGCTTGAGCGGACCTCCGCCAGCTCAGTTGGATGGAGAGCGACCGTCTGCCTGCTGCGGCAACCACGACTGCCTCCGCGAACGTGACTGGTCAGGGCTGCTCAGGCGGGGCACGGTCCGGGCACAGCGGCTTTCGAGCGGCGATGACGTGGATGTCTGGCAGCCGGAACCATGGCATCCGATCGCAGCCGACCACCACCAGTCCATTGGCGATCAGTACAGTGGCGAGCGCGGCGGGGGCGCCGCCATGGTCACGACCCCTGCGCCGCCGCACCGCGGCGGGCAGGCCTCGACGTCGGCGGGTGGGGAACACGTCCGCCACGACCAGCACTCCACCCAGGATGAGCACCCGGTAGATCTGGGCGATGCCGGCTGCCGGGTCGGTCCAGTGACGCAGCGACATGGTCACAACCGCCAGGTCGAAGGTCCGGTCGGCAAACGGCAGCCGTTCTGCGGCGGCGCGGACGTGGCGGATCGTCAGCTCCGGCGGGGCGGTGGAGGCGGCGGTGGCTACCATGCCCCAGGCAGTGTCGACACCGACCAGCATCGCTGACGGGTAGTGCTGGCGTGCCTGGCGGAGCAGCCGTCCGGTGCCGCAGCCGACGTCAAGGACCCGCTGTGGCTGGGGCATGAGCTGCCGGGCGCGCTGCAGGGCGCGCCGCTGGGCGGGGACGTACAGGGTGGATTGCAGGACGCTGTGCTCGTAGGTCGGCGCCCATGCGTCGAACCCGATGGCAGTGTCTGGTCCGCTCATGGGGTTCACCGCGCGCCCTGGTGCGCTGCAACCCTGTTGCCGATACCCAGGTGGGCTGGGGCCCGCCGGGCAGCCGGTGGCTGCCGCGCAGCCCGCGCCGAGACGGCGATGGCCTGTTGAACCTGGCGGCGCAGGTCGGGAATGGCCCGGTAGTGCAGCACGATCATGTTGGTCTCCTGGTGCGGCGGCTGTGGTTGCCACCGTGGGAGGCTTCGAAGGACCAGGAGGGTCCGATGTCGACCACGTCAGTGCGGCTGCTGAGGCCGGGCTGGTGGGCGCCCAAGGTCAGCCGTGCGCCGTGCTGGTCGACAAGCTGGACCTCAAGTGTCAGATGGGTGCTGGTGGGGCCCTCGGACGGCCTGCGGTGTGGTGACTGCGCCGCCGGGCCGGCCGCGACGCGGGCGGCTGGCCGCGATGGTGTGATGCCCGAGTGGTAGACGATTGGCTGGGCGCTCATGGGGTGGTCACTGGTTTGTCGCCGTCGTTGGACGGTGGCCTCTCGGCGCCGGTGCGGGGCGCGGGGGTTGGTGGGCTGACCGCGGGCTGGCCCCCAGCGGGGCGGGCCGGCCGGCGCAGGATGGCGGCCAGGGGGTCGGCTGCGCGGGTGACCAGCGGGCCGAGCACGGCCAGGGAGAGCACGTAGGCGGTGGTCAGGGGACCCAGGCGGGTGTGCAGCCCGGCGGCGACCGCCAGCCCGGCGATCACGATCGAGAACTCGCCGCGGGCGACCAGCATGGTCCCGGCTCGCAGGCGCCCCGCCAGGCCGATGCTGGCGCGCCGGGCGGCCCACCAGCCAGCTACGATCTTGGTGAGGGCGGTCACCACGGCCAGGCCAAGGGCTGGCAGCGCCACATCGGGGAGTTGGGCCGGGTCGGTCTGCAGGCCGAAGAAGACGAAGAACACCGCGGCGAACAGGTCCCGCAGCGGGGCCAGTAGCGGTCCGGCGCTGGCCGCGGCGGGTCCGGAGATGGCGATGCCGACCAGGAACGCGCCCACCGCCGCGGAGACCTGTAGCTGCTGGGCGAGCCCGGCGACCAGCAGCGCCAGGCCGAGGATGACCAGCAGCAGGACCTCGTCGTTGGGGGTGAACACCAGCCGGCTGATCGCGGCGCCCCAGCGCACCGTGACCGCCAGGACCGCCACGACGCTGGCCAGCGCGACCACCACCGGGACCACCTTGGCCAGCACGCTCCCGGCGGCGAGCAGGCCGGTCAGGATCGGGAGGTAGGCGGCCATGGTCAGGTCCTCCAGCACCAGAATTGACAGCACCACCGGGGTCTCGCGGTTGCCGAGCCGGCCGAGGTCGCCTAGCAGCTTGGCGGCGATCCCCGACGACGAGACGTAGGTGACCCCGCCGAGCACGACCGCCGCCAGCAGCGGCCAGCCCAGCAGCAGCCCGGCGGCCAGCCCGGGGGTGAAGTTGAGCGCCAGGTCGACCATGCCGGCGGCGGTGGAGCGGCGCAGCGCTCCGGTCAGCTCCTCGGCGGAGTACTCGATGCCCAGCAGCAGCAGGAGCAGGATCACGCCGATCTCGGCGCCGGGCTGGATGAACTCGCTGGCGGTGACCAGGGGTAGCAGTCCGCCTTTGCCGAACGCCAGCCCGGCCAGCAGGTACAGCGGGATGGGGGACAGGCCCAGCCGGCCAGCGACGCGGCCGAGGATGCCCAGCCCCAGGATCACCGCGCCCAGCTCCAGCAGCAGCTCCGCGCCGTGCACGGTTCAGCCGCCAAGCAGTCGGGTCAGCGCGACGATCCCGGCGGGCGTGCCGACCACCACGGCGGTGTCACCGGCCCGCAGCGGCGTGTCGGGGCCGGGGGCGGGGATCGCCACCTCGCCGCGCAGGACCGCCACGATCGAGGTGCCGGTGCGGCTGCGAGCCTGGGTGTCGCCCAGCGGCCGGCCGGCATAGGGGGAGCCGGGCGGGATCTCCAGCCAGTCGATCGCCAGGCCCTCGACGCGCTGCTGCAGCTCGGCCAGCCGGCCGGCGATCCTGGCGGCGCCCAGGATCTCGGCCAGCGTGTCGGCCTCCTCCTCGGTGAGCTGGATCACCTCGGTGCAGGTGTCGGGGTCCTTACGGTCGTAGACCAGCAGGTCCCGCCGGCCGACGCGATGCGACACCACCCCGATCTGCCGGCCGGAGCGGGTCGTGAAGTCGTAGCGCAGGCCCACCCCCGGCAGTGGAGTCTCGTTGACATCCATGGCTCGGTCGCTCCTTCCTTGTTAGCGTCGTCGCCTCCGCTTTCCCTGGTGCCCATGCCGCCGGCGTGGGGCCTGCGGACGTGGTCGCGCCGGCCGGGCCGGCGGGGACGCCGCAGGGGTGGCGGCCTCGGACTGGCGGTCCTGCTGTCGGCCCGCCGCCGCCCCCGGTGGTGCCGCGACAGCCGGCTCCGGCGCGGCCGGCTGCTGCCGCGGCCGGCCGCTGCCCGTCCGGGCACCAGCAGGCTCCCGGGCCGGTGTGACACCGCCGCCGACCCGAGCGGTCCCGCCGCGACCCCGCTCCAGGGCGACCACCAGCGGCGCCGCCACGAACACCGACGAGTAGGTCCCGATCAGGATGCCGACCAGCAGCGCCAGCGCAAAGTCGGTCAGCGTGTCGCCACCGAGCACGAACAGCGCCACCAGAATGAACATGGCACCAAGCCCCGTGTTGACCGTGCGGGGGATGGTCTGCAAGCAGGCATCGTTGACCAGCACGTCCAGCGGCTCACGGCGGCGCTCCCTGAGCCGCTCGCGGATGCGGTCGAAGACCACCACCGAGTCGTTGACCGAGTAGCCGATCACCGTCAGCAGCGCGGCCAGGAACACGCCATCCAGCGGCTTGGCGAGCCAGGCGAACAGCCCCAGCAGGATCGCCACATCATGGAACATCGCCACCACCGCGGCGGTCCCAAACGTCCAGCGGAACCGGACCGCCATGTAGGCAAGCTGCGCGGCCAAGGCGATCACCAGCGCGATGATGGCCTTGCGGCGCAGCTCCGCACCGATGGTGGGGCCGATGAACTCCGACCTGATCCGCTCAGCCGGGCCGCCCACTTGCTCGATCGCCCGCTGGATTCGCTGCTCACCGGTGTCGTCGAGCTGGCCGGCCCGCACCGAGACGTTGCCGTCGCCTGACGCCTGCACCACCGCCCGGGCAAAACCCGCACCGGCCAGCGCCTGGCGTGCCGCGCCGAGGTCGACCGGCCGCTGGGGGGAGTACTCCAGCAGCCGGCCGCCGGTGAACTCCAACCCAAGGTTGGGCCCACGCACCACCAGCCCGGCCACAGTCAGTAGCAGCAGCACCGCCGAGCCAGCAAGCCACCAGCGCGCCCGGCCCACCAGGTTGGGCTGGCGAGTGGCGATCCACTCGCGCAGCCGCCCGCCCGTGTCGATCCCGAGCAGCCGCGGGCGCCCGGCCACCGCCATGCTGCGCACGGCCAGATCCACCAGCACCCTGGTCACCACCAGCGCCGTGAACAACGACACCATCACACCGACCGACAGCGTCACCCCGAACCCGCGCACCGCCCCGGAGGCCAGGAAGAACAGCAGCACCGCCGCAAGCAGCGTCGTCACATTCGAGTCAGCGATCGCGCTCAACGCATGGCGGAAGCCGCGGTCCACCGCCGGCCGCAACCCGGCGCCCGCGCGGAATTCCTCCTTCATGCGCTCGAACACCAGCACGTTGGCATCCACGGCCATACCGATGGCCAGCACGAACCCAGCGATCCCCGGCAGCGTCAGAGTCGACCGCAACGCCAGCAGCATCGCAAACGACAACAGCCCGTAACACAGCAGCGCGACCGCTGACAGTCCGCCCAGCAGCCGGTAGTAGGCGACCATGAACAGGATGGTCAGCGACACGCCGATGAGCGCCGCCTGGGTGCTGGCCTGGATCGCCTCCGCACCCAAGGTCGGGCCGATGGTGCGCTGCTCCACCACCTTGACCGGCACGGGCAGCGCGCCCGCGCGGATCAGCAGCGCCAGGTCACGCGCCTCCTGGTCGGTGAAGTCGCCGGTGATCACCGTGGTCCCGCCGCTGATCCCCTGCCCGCACCGCACCGACGGGTCGACCTCGGGGCTGGAGATGACCTGGCGGTCCAGCACGATCGCCACCCGCCGCCGGGGATCGCCGGACTGCTGACAGGCGGCCTTGCCGGTCAGCTCTGCCCACTGACGCCCGCCAGCGCCGCGGAACTCGATCGCGACCTGCCACCGCGTCTGCACCTGCGGGTCCAGCTCGGCGCGGGCGTCGCCGACCACCCCACCGCTGAGCGCAGCCGGCCCGAGCCGCAGCCTGCCACCCTGCTCGTCGGCCAACACCAGCTCCCGGGCCGCCGCCTTCTGGCCGCTCTCCAGCGTGGCGAGCACGGGGTGGAACGCGAGCTGGGCGGTGCGGCCGATCACTTTGACCGCCTCGGCCGGGTCGTAGACGCCGGGCAGCTCCACGATCACCCGCCGCTCGCCCGAGCGTTGCAGGGTCGGCTCGGTCACACCGAGCTGGTCGACGCGGCGCCGCAGCACCTCCAGGGTGCGGTCCACCGTGTCGCGATCGACCTTCTGACGAGCGGAGTCGGAGGCCTCGAGCACGATCTGGGTCCCGCCGCGCAGGTCCAGACCAAGCCGGGCCGGACGGGTGAGCACCAGCGCGGCGGCGATGCCGAGCAGCGCGATAACGGCCAGCAGCCGCCATCGAAGATGGCGTGACATGGAAGATCCCCCAGCTTCGGATCGCGAACGGCGTCAGGCGGTCCGAAGCCAAGGGGGTGCGCGCGAGGCGTACACCGGCGCGCCGCTACCCAAGGGGTGGTGGATCGTACGGCCGCCCCGAGCCCACCAATGCCAGACGACTCCAAGCAGCGCTGTACCGACGATGATGCCAAGCAGGACCGACCGGAACCTGCCAAGGTCACCACGGCGGTCGACCGCGGCGCGGGACAGCGGCTGGCGGTCGGCTTGGACGACCTGCTCCCTACCGGGCAGCGTCTGGGCGACAACGTGCCCCGCCCGTCCTCCGCCTACCGCCGGGAGCCCTACGGTCCATGCCCCCAGCGGCGCGAGCACCAACGTCAGGGTCAGCAGGGCCCTGACCGCGCGTCGCGACACGAACGTCTCCATCCTCCGCTGACCCTACCCTACCCGCGCGAACGCCGACACCATCGCCTTGGACCGGCAAGCCCTCCGCTCCCTGAGGCACGGCAGCCGCTGACGGTTCTCAACGACGCGTCCCGTGCCGTGCCGGAGCCGCGTTGCGCCGCCCTGTCGCCGACCGCGATACTTGACCGCCTTCGACGCCGACCGGGGCAGGAGGAGCCAGCGTGACGAACCTGGAGGTCGTGAGGTTTCGGCCCGATCCCTCGCAGTTCGCCTGGACGTTCGGCGGGGTCAAGCCGGTCGCGAGCGTGCGGCCAGGCGCCGTGCTCGAGGTCTGGACCGAGGACGCCTTCGGCGGCAAGGTCCGCGGTCCCGAGGACATCGTGTCGCGGGCGGTCGACTTCCGCTTCGTGAACCCTCAGACGGGCCCGTTCTACGTCGAGGGTGCCGAACCGGGCGACACCCTGGCGGTGCACTTCGTGTCGATTGAGCCGTCGCGGGACTGGGCGGCCTCCACCACGGTGCCGCTGTTCGGCGCGCTCAGCGCCACGCACACCACCGCCATGCTCCACGAGCCTCTGCCGGAGGTGGTGTGGATCTACCAGGTCGACCGGCGGCGCCGCACGGTCACCTACCAGGCGGCCAGAGGGGACCACACCGTCGGCCTGCCGCTGGACCCGATGCACGGCACCGTCGGCGTGGCCCCGGGCGGTTTCGAGGCCCGCTCGTCGCTGGTGCCCGACGCTCACGGCGGCAACATGGACACCCCGGAGATGCGCGCCGGCACCACCTGCTACCTCGGGGTCAACGTCGAGGGCGCGCTGTTCTCGCTCGGCGACGGCCACTGCCGGCAGGGTGAGGGCGAGACCTGCGGCGTGGCGGTCGAGGCGGCCATGGACACGGTGCTGGTGCTCGACCTGATCAAGGCCGCGCCCACCCCGTGGCCGCGGCTGGAGACCGAAACCCACATCATGACCGCCGGGTCGGCGCGGCCGCTGGAGGATGCCTTCAGGATCGCCCAGGCCGACCTGGTGCAGTGGCTGGCCGGCGATTTCGGCCTCGACGTGCTGGATGGCTATCAGCTGGTCACCCAGGCCAGCGAGACGCCGGTCGCCAATGTCTGCGACCCCAACTACACGGTCGTCGCCAAGCTCCGCAAGCAGTACCTGCCCGAGCGCAGCGTGTACGGCGGGATGCACGCACGCATGCGCGAGCTGGGCCGTGCCTACCTCGCCGAGCGGGGATAGGCGCCGGGACCTTCCGCGGGCGCCACCGGCGCGGCAGCCTTCCGCCGGCGCCACCGGCGATGTTCGCGGCCGGGGCAAAGGGTGCGGCAGTCTCCCGGCCCGGCCGGCTATACTCGGCTGGTTCCGGCCGTAGCGGCCGGACGTTCTGTCGTCCCTTTGAGAAGGGGCTTCCAGCCAGAGTGCAACAACCAACACGGGTCAAGGAAACGACAACTCAGGTCAAGGTCAACGTCCAGGTCCCGGGCAATCACGCTATGGTGAGCCTGCTTGGCACCCGGGACGAGTTGCTGAAGCTGATCGAGGCGGCGTTCGAGAGCACGGTGTTCGTGCGAGGCAACGAGATCACGATCGCCGGCGAGCGAGAAGACGCCGAGCGGGTCGCCCGCCTGTTCCAGGAGCTGATCAGCCTGCTCGATCGGGGGAACCCTCTCACGGCGGAGACGGTCGGCCGCTCGATCGACATGGTCCGGGAGGGGAGCGGCGAGCGTCCCTCGACGGTGTTCGGGGACGCTGTCATCACCGTGCGCGGCGGGCGCTCGATCACCCCCAAGACCACGGGGCAGAAGCGCTACGTCGACGCCATCCGCGACAACACCATCGTCTTCGGCATCGGTCCGGCCGGGACCGGCAAGACCTACCTGGCGATGGCGGTCGCGGTGCAGGCGCTCCTCTCCAAGCGGACGAACCGGTTGATCCTCACCCGCCCGGCGGTGGAGGCCGGCGAGAAGCTCGGGTTCCTGCCGGGCACGCTGTCCGAGAAGATCGACCCGTACCTGCGGCCGCTGTACGACGCCCTCTACGAGATGATGGACGCCGACCAGATCGCCCGCTTCATGGAGCGTGGCACGATCGAGGTCGCCCCTCTGGGCTATATGCGCGGTAGAACGCTCAATGACTCGTTCATCGTGCTCGACGAGGCGCAGAACACCACCCCGGAGCAGATGAAGATGTTCCTGACCAGGCTCGGGTTCAACTCCAAGGCCGTGGTCACCGGCGACATCACCCAGATCGACCTGCCCACCGGACAGCACTCGGGTATGAACGTCGTCCGTGAGATCCTCACCGGGATCGACGGCCTGGCCTTCATGTACCTGTCGTCGCGGGACGTTGTCCGCCACCGCATCGTGCAGGACATCGTCGAGGCATACCGACGCTACGACGAGGCCAGATCGTAGTGGACGGAGCCGGGCCAGCCGCGGCGCCGGGCCATCATCGGCGCAGCAGACGCTGCCGGAGGGGCGGCTCGGCGTGAGCGTCTTCGTCGCCAACGAGCAGGTCGACCAGCCGGTCGACGAGGAGGGCTTGGCCCGGCTGGCCCGCTTGGCGATGGAGGACCAGGGCGTCGAGGAGTCAGAGATCTCGATCCTGCTGGTCGACCGCAACGTCATGACCCAGCTGAACGAGCGCTACATGGGCGAGGACCGGCCCACCGACGTGCTGGCGTTCCCGATCGACGGGCCCTCTCCCGCCTCAGGACCGCCGGACGGGCCGGTCGGGCCACGCGGCTTCGCCGGCGCGAGCTATGGCGATGGCGCCGACGCCGATCTCGACGACGAGGAGGACGAGGAGGACGACGACGCACCCTGGCTGCTCGGCGACATCGTCCTGTGCCCCTCGTACGCCGCCGACCAGGCCAGGCGGGCGGGCCAGAGCCTCGCTGACGAGCTGGAGCTGCTGACCGTGCACGGCGTGCTGCACCTGTGCGGCTTCGACCACGCCGACCCCGAGGAGGAGCGGGAGATGCGCGCCCGCACCGAGGGGCTGCTGTCGCGCTGGCGCTCGGAGGCGCGGCGATGAAGCTGTCCACCGGCGATATCTGGACCCTCGTCGCTGTGGTCCTGCTCACCGCCGTGGCCGCGTTCCTGGCCATGTCCGAGACCGCCGTCACCCGAACCAACCGTATCCGCGCGGTCCACCTCGAGGAGGAGGGCCGCCGTGGAGCCCGCCAGCTCCGCGAGCTGGTCGAGCAGACCGCCCGCTCGCTCAACCTGATCCTGCTGCTCGTGCTGGTGGTCCAGTTCGCCGCCACCTCGCTGTTCACCTCGGTGATGGAGCGGCTGGTCGGCGGCGGGCTCGGCGTGGCGCTGGCGGCGGCCATCATGACGGTGGTGACCTTCATCTTCGCCGAGGTGGCGCCCAAGACCTACGCCGTGCAGCACACCGACCGGGCGGCGCTCACGGTGGCGCCGGTGGTCTGGTGGCTCACCCGGCTGCCGGTGCTCGGGCCGCTCACGCGGCTGCTGATCGGTGTCGGCAATATCGTCACACCGGGCAAAGGGCTCAAGGCTGGACCGTTCGTCTCCGAGGACGAGCTGCGCGCCATGGTCGACGAGGCCGAGCGGGAGGAGGTCATCGAGGAGGAAGAGCGCGAGATGATCCACTCGATCTTCGAGTTCGGCGACACCGTCGTGCGCGAGGTGATGGTGCCCCGCCCGGACATGGTGGTCGTGCCGGTCGGCTACTCGCTCGAGCAGGTGCTCGAGGTCATCCTGCGCACCGGCTACTCCCGCATCCCCGTCTACGGGCGCGACATCGACGACATCGTGGGCCTGGCCTATGCCAAGGACGTCCTGCGCAGCCTCCACGACGGGCAGGCGCACAAGCCGCTCTCGGAGATCCTGCGGCCGGCGCCGGTCATGCCGGAGTCGATGCGCGCCGCCGACTGCCTCCGCGAGATGCGCCGGCGCAAGAGCCACATGGTGATCGTCATCGACGAGTACGGCGGCACCTCGGGCCTGGTCACCATCGAGGACCTGCTGGAGGAGATCGTCGGCGAGATCACCGACGAGTACGACCGCGAGGAGCCAAACGTCGAGCCGTTGCCCGACGGCGGCTGGCGCGTCAACGCCCGGATGTCGATCGACGAGGTCAACGAGCTGCTGGACGTGGAGCTGCCGGCCACCGAGTGGGACTCCATCGGCGGGTTGCTGCTCAACCTGGTCGGCGACGTGCCGAAGGAGAACCAGCAGGTCGAGTTCCAGGGCCTTTCGCTGCGAGCGGAGCGCGTCCAGGGCCGCCGCATCGGCCGGGTGCGCATCAACCGGCTCCAGCAGCCCGCCTCCGAGGATCAGCAGGCCGCGGCCGAGGCGCGCAAGCAGTGAGCCGCTCCGACCGGGCCAGGGCCGGAGCCGGAGAGGGCGGAGGGATTGGCCTCGAGGCCGACCGGGCGCTGGTGGAGGCGGCGCGGGCCGCCATGGCGCTGGCTTACGCGCCCTACTCGGGCTACCACGTCGGGGCAGCCCTGCGCACCGAGAGTGGCGAGGTGATCAGCGCCGCCAATGTGGAGAACGCCTCCTACGGCCTCACGATCTGCGCGGAGCGTGCGGCGGTGGCCGCCGCCGTCGCCGCCGGGCACCGGCGCTTCGAAGCCGTAGCCGTGGCCGCCGACGGCCCCGAGCCCGCCTCGGCCTGCGGGGCCTGCCGCCAGGTGCTGCGCGAGTTCCCTCCTGGCCCCGGCCTGCGGGTGCTGCTCGCCGGCGAATCGGGCGACGAATTCGTGGTCACCACGCTGGAGGAGCTGCTGCCCTCCAGCTTCGGGCCCGAGCGGCTCGAGCGGGGACCCGGGTGGCGTCCATGAAGTCCGGGCTCGTCGCCCTGGTCGGCCGGCCCAACGTCGGCAAGTCCACGCTGCTCAATGCGCTGCTCGGCCAGAAGGTCGCGATCATATCCGCCAAGCCGCAGACCACCCGCTCGGTGATCCGCGGCGTGCTCCGGCGGCCGGAGGGCGAGGCGGTGCTGGTCGACACCCCCGGCCTGCACAAGCCTCGCACCCTGCTCGGTCAGCGCCTCAACGACCTCGTGCGCGGCACTCTCGCCGAGGTCGACCTGGTCTGCTTCATGGTCGATGCCGTGGCCGGCATCGGGCGCGGCGACCGCTTCCTGGCCGGCGAGCTGGCCAGCATCGAGACCCCGAAGCTGGCGGTGGTCAACAAGATGGACTGCGCGCCCCGCGAGCGCATGGCCCCGGCGCTCCAGGCCGTCACCGAGCTCGGAGACTGGGCGGAGGTCGTGCCCATCTCCGCCCTCACCGGCGACCAGCTCGACGTGCTCACCGAGCTGGTGTTCCGCCATCTGCCGGCAGGGCCGCCGCTGTTCCCCGAGGGTCAGGTGACCGACGAGCCGGAGCGCCACTTCGTCGCCGAGGTGATCCGCGAGAAGGCGATCTCGCTGGTCCGCGAGGAGCTGCCGCATTCGATCGCGGTGGTGGTCGAGGAGATGGGCCCGCCCGACGAGGTGCCCATCGGTCCCAGGGAGCCCCGCGGAGCCCAGCAGTCCAGAGAGCCCCGGAAGCGGCGAGGGCCCGGCGAGCGCCCCGGGCCCGAGGAGCCCAGCGGGCCGGGCGAGCTCGGCGGCCCTGAGGGGCGCGCCGGGCCCGAGGAGCGCCGCGACCTCCTGGTGATCCGCGCCAACCTGTTCGTCGAGCGGAGCAGCCAGAAGCCGATCGTCCTCGGTCGCGGCGGCTCGGTGCTCCGCGACATCGGCACCGGCGCCCGCACCGAGCTCGAGCAGGTACTGGGAACGCGCATCTACCTCGACCTGCACGTCAAGGTCGCCAAGGACTGGCAGCGCGACCCCAAGCAGCTCGCCAGGCTCGGCTACTGACCGTGTGGGCCTCCCTACCCTTGGGCCACGGACGCCCCGGCGATCTCGGCCATGACGCCTTGACAGCCCGCTGGTCCTCCGGCACCGTCGCCACATGACCGTCTGGCTGACCCGGAACCGCGCCCTCGACCAGGGGCGCGTCACCTCCTGCGCCTGTCCCGGGGCCCGGCGGTCGCCTCGGACGCGCTGAGGAGCGGCCGTCCCGCCCGCCGGGCCTTGCGTCCCCTCCAGCTCGACCGAGGAAGGCACCCGCATGGCAACGACCAGGCCGCCGACCGCGCATCCCTACCACGACACCGACGTGATCGACGCCCGCGCCCCACGCTTCAACCAGGGGACGGTTGGCGTCGTCGCCGTCATCGCCCTGCTCTCCGGCTGGTGGTGGCTGTTCGGGCTGCTCGCCCTCCAGCTCACCCTCGGCCTCACGCTCGGCAGGCGCTGGTGCCTGCCCTGCGTCTTCTACTTCAAGGTGGTGCAGCCTCGCTTGGGCGAGGGGCCGATCGAGGACTCACGGCCGCCCAGGTTCGCCAACCTCGTCGGCGCGACCCTGCTGTGGGTCACCACGCTGGCCTTCGCAGTCGGTCTGCCGCTGGTCGGAATCCTCGTCGCCACCGCCGTCGCCGCGCTCGCGCTGCTGGCGGCGGTCACCGGGCTGTGCGTCGGCTGCGAGCTCTACCGCCTGAGCTCCCGCCTCCGCGGCATCCGGCAGGGCGAGGTCGGCGCCGTCGACCTGGCGGAGCTGGGCGTGCCGGCGGGCGGGGCCGCCCGCGCCACCGGCGTCACCATCGTGCAGTTCACCCACCCGCTCTGCAGCGCCTGCCGGGAGCTGGCGCAGCGGCTAGCCGGCGGCGACCGCCCGGTCGTCTCGGTCGACGTCTCGAGAAGCCCGGAGCTGGCCAGGCGCTACCACGTCGCGGTGGTGCCGACCGCCTTCGCCGTAGCCGGCGACGGCACCGTGGTCGAGCGCCTCGCCTGACCAGGCGCCGCGGTGGGGTCGTCGTTCGCCCTGCGCGAAACCGGCCCGCGGGCGCCGGCCGGTGCGGCTAGGCTTTCCCGCGTGACGGACGGCGCGAGGATTCGGAGGCGGCCGCGGTGCGGGTGATGGTGCTCGGCGGGACGAAGTTCATCGGGGCGGCGATCGTGGAGGAGCTGGCCGAGTATGGGCACGAGCTGCTGATCGTCCACCGCGGCGAGCACGAGCCGCCCGACCTGCCCGACGCCCACCACCTCCACACCGAGCGCGCGAACCTGCCACACCTCCGCGGCGCCGTCGACGACTTCGCGCCCGAGGGCGTGGTCGACACCTACGCGATGACCGCCGCCGACGCCGAGACCGCCCTGGCCGCGGTCGGCGATGCGCGCCTGCTGGTCCTTTCCAGCATGGACGTCTACCGCGCCTACGGCGCCCTGCTGGCCGGCGTGGAGACCGACCCGCTCCCGATCCGACGAGACAGCCCCCGTCCGCGAGCAGCGCTACCCCTACCGCGGCCATCCCACCCTCGGAGGCATGGACATCGCCGAGCACTACGAGAAGCTCGACGTCGAGGAGGCCTACCTGCGCCGGGAAGCGACCGTCTGCCGCCTGCCCCTGGTCTACGGCGAGCGTGACGGCCAGCGCCGAGAGGAACCGATCCTGCGGCGGGTGCGCGCCGGGCGATCGAGCATCCCCACCGGCCCGGGGTCCTTCCTGTGGACCCGCGGCTACGTGCGCGACGTCGCCAGCGGCGTGCGCATGGCGCTGGAGTCCGAGGCGACCATCGGCGAGGTGCTCAACCTGGGAGAGAGCCGCACCTGGTCGATGGGCCTGTGGGCGCGCCACGTGCTGGAGGTCGCCGGCGGCCAGGCCCGCTTCGTCAGGGTCCCGGACCCACTGCTTCCCGAGGACCTGCGCCTGCTCGGCACCGTGTCGCAGCACCTGCTGGTCGACAGCAGCAAAGCCCGCGACCTGCTGGGCTGGACCGAGATCGACCCCCACGAGGCGCTGCGCCGCTCGGTCACCTGGCACCTGGCACACCCGCCTGAGCCCGCCGCCGGCGACTTCACCGATGACGACCGCGCGCTGGCCGCCGGCAGTCAGGGCGACTAGGCCGCCGCCACGGCCTCCTGCCGTCGATGGTCGAGGCCGCGCCGGCATTCTCCCAGCCGAGACGGCGGGCCCACATCAAGCTCACATCGTCTTGACATCCGCCGCCGTCATACTCGAGGCATGCGAGTGCTGGTGGTCGAGGACGAGGTGCGCCTGGCGCTGCTGCTCAAGCGCGGGCTCGAGGAGGAAGGCTACGCGGTCGACACCTCCGGCGACGGCGCCGAGGCGCTGTGGCGAGCGACCGAGACGCAGTACGACGCGATCGTCCTGGACATCATGCTGCCGAGCATGGACGGGCTGGAGGTCACCAGGCGGCTCCGGGCCGAGGGCCGCTGGACGCCGGTGCTGCTGCTGACCGCCAGGGACGCGGTCGACGACCGCGTCGTGGGGCTCGACGCCGGTGCCGACGACTACCTCGTGAAGCCGTTCAGCTTCGCCGAGCTGGCCGCGCGCGTGCGTGCCCTGGTGCGTCGCGGCCGCGTCGAGCGGCCGACCGTGCTGGAGGTCGACGACCTGCGCCTCGACCCGGCCAGGCGGCGAGCCTGGCGGGCCGAGGTCGAGCTGGACCTTTCCCCGAAGGAGTTCGCGCTGCTGGAGCTGTTCCTCAGCCATCCGGGCGAGGTGCTGACCCGCACGCGCATCCTCGAGCACGTCTGGGACTTCGCCTACGATCCCGCCTCCAACGTGGTCGATCAGTACGTCGGCTACCTGCGCCGCAAGATCGACCGCCCGTTCGGTCGGGACGACCTGGAGACGGTCCGCGGCGCCGGGTACCGGCTGCGCGATCCGATGGAGCCCTGACCAGTGCCGATCAGACTGCGGCTGGTGCTGGTGGTCGCCGCCGCTGCGGTCGTGCTGGCCGTCGTCGGCGCCCTGGCCGGCACATGGGGCCTGCGCGTGAGCCTGATCGGCTCGATCGACCAGGGGCTGCGGCAGGCCAGCGCCCCGCTGCAGGGCATCGTCAGCAAGCAAGAGGACAGCGGCGGTGGCGGCCGGGGTCGTGACGGTGGTGGCGGCGACCACCAGGGCGGCGAGATCGAGGCCCGTGACCTTCAGGAGCAGGTCGCGGCGACGCCCGACGCCTTCGTGCAGGTCCTGAACCCGGCGGGCGCGGTGGTGGCGTCGTCGTCAGGGCTCATGGGCGCCGAGCTGGTCCCAGCGGGCGTGCGCGCTCGGCTGAGCGGCGGTTCGGTCAGCTACCAGCAGCGGGTCGGCGCCCAGGGCGAGCGGCTGCGTGTGCTGGCGGTCCCGGTCCAGCGGTCCGACGGTCGCTACGTGGTCGCCGTCGGCCGCTCGCTGCTCACCGCCGACGACGCGGTGGACCGGGTGCGCCAGGGCACGCTCGCCGCGGGGGTCGCCCTGGTGGTGGGAGGCACCCTGGGCGCCTGGCTGCTCGCGGGCGCGGCGCTGCGGCCGGTGGAGCGGCTGCGCGCCGCCGTCGCGGCCGTGCCGCCGGACCAGCCCGGCCGTAGCCTCGACGTGCCGGGCACGCGCGACGAGCTGGCCGCCCTCGCGCGCACTATGAACGACCTGCTGAACCGCATCAGCCAGGCGTTGGAGCGAGAACGCCGCCTGATCGCCGACGCCAGCCACGAGCTGCGGACGCCGCTGACGGTGCTGCGGACCGAGCTGGAGCTGGCCGATCGTCCCAGCCGCAGTCGCGAGGAGCTGGCCGAATCGGTGCACCACGCGACCCTGGAGGCCACCCGGATCGCCCGCCTGGCCGAGGACCTGCTGCTGCTCGCCCGGACCGACCAGGGCGCCCCGGTGGTGCGCGCCACCGCACAGTCGCTGGAGCCGGTCCTGCGCGCTGCGGTCGCGGGCGCCTTGCCCCGCGCCGCCGACCGCCAGGTGCGGGTGGATCTGGAGGTCGAGCCGGAGCTGGCCGCACCCGTCGACGCCGACCGGCTGCGCCAGGCCGTCGACAACCTGCTCGACAACGCCCTGCGGGTCGCCCCGGTGGGCAGCGCGATCCGGCTGGAGGCCGGCCGGCTGGACGGCACGCTGGAGATCAGCGTCACCGACAGCGGCCCGGGGTTCCCGGCGGAGTTCCTGCCGCATGCCTTCGAGCGCTTCCACCGCGCCGACACCGCCCGGACCCGCCAGCACGGCGGCGCCGGGCTGGGTCTGGCGATCGTCAAGGCGATCGCCGACGGCCACGGCGGCCGCGCCGAGGCCGCCAACCGCCCAGACGGCGGCGCCATCGTCCGCCTGCTGCTCCCGGCGGCATGAGCCGGCCTCCGGTCCCGCCCGGTGGTCTCCGCCCGGTGGCAGTCCCGCCCCAGCCGGCCCGCCTCCCGCCCTGCCCGGCCCGGTTTCCGGTCCCGCCCGCCGACCGGCCTCCGGTTCCGCCCCCGCCGGTGGTCTCCGCCCGGTGCCGCTCCCGACACGATGATGTGAGGAATGACATCTGGCTCACATCAGCCGCAAATGCCCTGGTCTGTAGCGTCACGGCATCGGCTCCGAGAGGGAGCCCGCGGCGGCGGGGAGTCGCCGCGCGAGCCGCCGAGAACGGCACAGGAGGCAGGACGATGCGACTGGGCAGCAAGTGGATCGCCGCTCCCGCGGCAGGGCTGGTGCTCCTCATCGGGGGCATCGGGGTCGCCAGCGCGATGAGCGACGGCCGCTCGGCAAGCGTGACCACCACCACCGCCCCCGCGCTCTTCGACGACCGGACCGGCGCCGGCGCCAACGGCGCCGACGACCCCGCCGGCGACGACCGCGGCACCCGGTCGGGCCAGGACAGCGCCAGCGACCGCGACGACGATCGCGGGACGCGGTCCGGCCAGGACGGCGCCGGCGACCGCGACGACGACCGCCGGGCCGCGGCAGGCCAGGACGGCTCCGCAAGCCTGACCGGTTCCCGGGTCGAGCGGGCACGGGCTGCCGCCCTGGCCGCCTTCCCCGGCGCAACCGTGCGCGAGGTCGAGCGCCAGACCCACATCCCAGGTGCCGTCTACCACGTCGAGCTGACCAAGCGCGACGGGGCCCGGGTCGAGGTCGACCTGAACGCCAACTTCGAGTCCGTCAAGGTCGAGCGCAGCGGCGCCGACGACTGAAGTCCCCATACCAGAGGCCCGGCAACCGCTCGACGGGAGCCGGGCTCCCGGTTATCCACAGAACGCGAAATTCCAGTGCTCCGGCCCCGCTCGCGTGGCAGGCTCGAAGCGTCGAACAGGGATCGCCGCGGGCGCGCCGCGGTCCAGCCGGTCCAAGGATGAGGGAGTGTCGCCCCGTGCTCGCTGCCCGCAAGGTCTCGGTCGTCCGCGGCGGCCAAGTGGTGCTCGACCAGGTCGACCTGATCGTGGACGGGGGCAGCCGCATCGGGATCCTCGGCCGCAACGGCGCCGGCAAGTCGACCCTGCTCCGCGTGCTGGCCGGGCTCGAAGAGCCGACCGACGGCGCGGTCGAGCTCTCGCCGCCGCGGCTGACGGTCGGCTACCTGCCGCAGGAGCCCGACGACCTCCCGGGCGAGACGGTCGCAGCGTTCCTGCGCCGCCGCACCGGCCTCGCCGCGGCCGAGGTCGTGATGGAGTCGACCCTTGCCGTCGCCAGGGAGCATCCCGATCTCGCCGAGCTGGCGGCCTATGACGACGCGCTGGCGCGCTTCCTCGCGCTCGGCGGCGACGACCACGAGGCCCGCGCGCCGCGTGTGCTCGCCGAGGTCGGCCTGGTGCCCGACCGCGTGCTCGACCTGTCGGCCGCCAGCCTCTCCGGCGGCGAGCGGGTCAAGCTCGGCCTCGCAGCCGTCCTGCTGGCCCGCTTCGACGTGCTCCTGCTCGACGAGCCGACCAATAACCTCGACTTCGCCGGGCTCGACCGGTTGGAGCGTTTCCTGGTGGGGGAGCGGGCTGCCGTCCGGCCCGGCGGTGGGGCGAGCGGCGGGGTCGTGCTGGTAAGCCACGACCGGGCCTTCCTGTCGGCCGCCACCACGCGGGTGGCCGAGCTGGACCTGGTCAGCCACCGTCTCAGCGAGTACGGCGGCGGCTACGACGTCCACGTCGAGGAGCGTCGCCGCCGTCGCGAGCAGGCCTATGCCCGCTACGAGGACGCCCAGCGCGAGCGCTCCCGCCTCGAAGCCTCCATCCGCCGGCGCAAGGAGTGGAGCGTCAGCCGCCGCGGCATGCGGATGACCGACAATGACAAGGCCCTGGCCGGACGGCGCAACGAGCGGGCCACTGCGGCGGCGTCCGGCGCCAGGGCGCTGGAGCGCCGGATCGAGCGGCTCGGCTCGCCAGAGCAGCCCTGGGAGGGCTGGGAGCTGCGGATGTCGCTGAAGGCGGCGCGCCGCAGCGGGGACGCCGTGGCGACCCTGGCCGGCGCAAGCGTGCGGCTCGGCGATTTCCAGCTCGGGCCGGTCGACCTCGACATCTCCTGGCGGGACCGGCTCGCCGTCACCGGGCCGAACGGCGCCGGAAAGACCACCCTGCTGCGCCTGCTCACCGGAGAGCTCGCGCCCGACGCCGGCCTCGCCCGCCTCGGCGCCGGTGTGGTCGTCGGCTACCTCGGCCAGGAGCGTGGCCCCTTGACTCCCGGCACCCCCGGGACCCCCGGGGCCCCCGGCACCCCCGGGACCCCCGGCACCCCCGGCACCCCCGGTCTCGCCGATGGTCCGGGCCGGATGCCTGGGTCCGGCCCTGGGGGTGGCTCCGGCCCGGTGGGTGGTCCCGGCCCGGTGGGTGGTCCCGGCCCGCCGGGAAGTGTCGGCGGCGCCAGCATGCTCGACCGGGTTCGGCGCGAGGCGGGCCTCACCCCGGAACAGGCGCGGTCCCTGCTCGCCAAGTTCGACCTCGGCGCCGAGCACGCCGTACGCGCGGAGGCCGACCTGTCGCCGGGCGAGCGCTCGCGGGCCAGCCTGGCGATACTCGTGGCCAGGGGCACGAACCTGCTGATCCTGGACGAGCCAACCAACCACCTCGACCTCGATGCCCTCGAGGAGCTGGAGACGGCCCTGTCAGGCTTCGATGGCACCCTGCTGGTGGTGACCCATGACCGGCGGATGCTGGCGAGCCTGCGAGTCACACGCCGGCTCGAGGTGGCAGCCGGACGGGTCCGCGAGCTGCCGGTGCCCACCACATCCCCGTAGGCCGAGCCCGCCAAGCCGCACCGGGACGGTTACACTGCCCATCGCAGCCCAAGGAGGTCTCTGATCGAGCTGGCCAACAAGCTGGAGCATGTGCTGCTCCGCCCGGACGTCACGCCGGGAGAGGTGGACGACGCCTGTGCGAGCGCGGTCGAGCTCGGGCTCGCCGCGGTGACGGTCTGGCCGGCCGACGTATCGCGGGCGGCCGCGGCCAGCGACGGAAGCCGCGTGACGGTCGTCGCCGCGGTCGGCGGCCCGAGCGGCGCCGCCCCGGATGGCGCGGCCTTCGACCAGAGCCGTGGGGTGTTCCACGAGAGCCGTGGGGTCTTCCACCGGGTCGGTGAGGCGCTCCACCAGGCCCGTGGCGCGATCCGAGCCGGCGCCGGGCACGTCGCCGTCGCGCTCGATCCGGACAGGATGACGGGCGGGGGCGCCGCTGACCTGGTTCGTGAGCTCGAGGCCCTCTGCCGCATGGCCCACGCCGAAGGCGTCCACGTCCGCGCCGTCCTCCAGGCAGTCCCCGTCCCCAGGCCCGAGCCCGTGGACGGGCCCACCGGGGCGGCAATCTCCGGTCTCGGGGGAGTGGGTCAGCCTCGGGTGGCCGGGCTTCCCGAGGCTGGGAGGGTGGCGGTCGAGGCCGGGGCGGACCTGCTCCAGACGGGCTTCGGGCTCCGGGCGCCAGCCACCGCCGAGCTTGTGCGGGCGATCCGGCGGGCGTTGCCGCAGCGCCAAGCGGCCATCGGCGTCATCGCCGCCGGGGCCGAGGACGCCGACGCCGCCAGGCACCTGTTGGAGCGGGCCGGCGCCGACCGGGTGGCCGTGCTCGACCCGGCCGCCGTGCTGCGGGGGGTGGCCGTGCCGTGAGACGGGCCGGCCGATGAGCCTCTACCGCGAGCAGGGCGTGGTGCTGCGCACCTACAAACTGGGCGAGGCCGACCGCATCGTGGTGCTGCTCACGCAGGGCGAGGGCAAGGTCCGTGCGGTTGCCAAGGGCGTCCGCAAGACCAGGTCCCGCTTCGGTGGTCGTCTGGAGCCGTTCAGCCACGTCGACCTATCGCTGTACCGGGGCCGCGAGCTGGACATCATCACCCAGGTCGAGGTGGTCGACCCGTTCCGCTACCTGCGGGAGGACTATGACCGCGTCGTCGCTGGCACCGCCATGCTCGAGGCGGTCGACCAGGTCGCTCAGGAGCGAGAGGCCGCCGTGCGCATCTTCCTGCTGCTCGTCCGCGCCCTCCGAGCGCTCGACGGCGACCCCCGCGACCCGGCCGTCGTGCTGGACTCGTTCCTCCTCAAGCTGATGGCCCTGGAAGGCTACCGGCCGGTGCTGGCCGAGTGTGCGTCCTGCGGCAGGCACGCGGAGCTGCGCGCCTTCTCGGCCGTTCGTGGCGGCGCGCTCTGCGCCTCCTGCCGCAACGGCGGCGAATCGCTGCTCGACCCCGGAACGGTCCCGCTGCTGTCACGGCTGCTCGGCGAGGACATGGACCAGGCCGCGGCCACCCAGCCGCGGGCAGCGGCGCGCCGCGAGGCCGCCAATCTCGTCAAGAGCTACGTCGAGTACCACCTCGATCGTCGCCTCCGCTCCTATCCGCTGGTGAAACGCTGATGCCAAGTCGAAACCCGCGCGCCCTTCCGCCAGATCTCGAGCCCAGCGCGATGCCCGACCATATCGCCATCGTCATGGACGGCAACGGCCGCTGGGCCGGTGAGCGGGGACTGCCCCGCAACAAGGGTCACGAGGCGGGGGAGGCCGCGCTGTTCGACACGGTCGAGGGCGCTCTGGACGCCGGCCTGTCCTGGCTCACGGTGTACGCGTTCTCGACCGAGAACTGGCGGCGACCCGCCTCCGAGATCCGTTTCCTGATGAACTTCAACGAGTCGCTGCTGGTGCGGCGCTCGAACGAGCTGCACGATCGCAACGTGCGCATCCGCTTCATCGGGCGCCGCGATCGCGTGCCCCCGCGCGTCCGCCGCCGCATCCGCGAGGCGGAGGAGCTGACTGCCGGCGACACGCAGATGACACTGGCGGTCGCGCTGGACTACGGCGGCAGGGACGAGCTGACCCGGGCCGTCCGCGAGCTGGTCAGCGAGGCCCGCGCCGGGCATGGACCCAGGCGCATCGACGAGCGTGCCATCTCGGCGCGCCTGGATGCCCCCGACATGCCAGACGTCGACCTGCTGATCCGCACCGCCGGCGAGCGGCGGCTCTCCAACTTCCTGCTCTGGCAGCTCTACTACGCCGAGGTGTATTTCACCCCGCTGCGCTGGCCGGACTTCAACCGGCACGAGCTGTTCAACGCCCTCCGCGACTACCAGAGCCGGCATCGTCGCTTCGGCGCCGTTCCCACGAGAGAGCCCACCGCGGGCACGCCGTCGTAGTCTTGAGCCGCCAGGCGATTGTCGCCAAGTGGATTGGGAGCACACGATGACAAGTCGACTTCTCCAGCACGTGAACGTCGTCTATCGCACCGGTGCGGAGGCCGAGGCGCTGGCGTTCTACGCCGGAGCGCTCGGGCTCCCGGAAGTCCCCAAGCCAAGAGAGTTCGACCAGGAGGGGATGTGGTTCCAGCTCGGCGCGGGACAGGTCCATCTGTCTCCCGGAGACCCGCCTCCCCCGGGTCCGTGGCACTTCTGCGTCGTCGCCGATGATTTCGACGCGCTGCGCCGGCGGGTCGAGGCCACCGGCGCCGACACCGAGGACACGCACTCGTGGGGTGACCGCCGCCGCTTCTTCACGCGCGATCCCTGGGGCGCCAGGATCGAGATCCTGGAGTCGCCGGTGCCGGCCATGCTGGAGTCCGATAAGTCCGGTTGATGGCCGGTCTTGCCAGGGGTCCTGGCCGGTAGACTCGGCCGATGGCAGCCACTCCGCGTGTTCGCCCTGCCGGTGATGCCGAGCTGGAGCTGCTCGCCGACGTGTACGAGCGGACGCACTTCCATCCGACGCTCGCCGCCGTCGACCGCTTCGCCCGGGCCGCGCTCGGCGGCGAGGTGTTCGTGGCCGAGCGGGACGGTGCCCTGGCCGGCGTGTCCGCATGCGCGCACTTCGGCTCCACTGGCTGGGTCGGCGCCGTCGCCGTCCTGCCGGAGGCGCGCCGGGCCGGCCTCGGCCGCGCCCTGACCGAGGCCGCCCTCGCCTGGCTCCAGGAGCGCGGGGCGGGCACGATCCAGCTGTATGCAACCGAGATGGGCCGTCCCGTCTACGAACGGCTGGGATTCGTCGCCGAAGGGACCTGCGTCACGCTCGGTGGCCGCTGGCGACCCGGCGAGCGCCCGGCTGGCGTCCGCCCCGCCCGCGCCGACGACCTGCAGGCCGCGCTTGCCGTGGATCGGGTGGCCACGGGCGAGGACCGGGCCGCCCTGGTCACGTCGCTGTGGCCAGGGACGGCGCTGGTGGCCGAGGCTGGAGGGCGGGTCCAGGGCTACCACCTGCCATCTCCGTGGCGGTCGGGCGGTGCCACCGTCGCCGCCGACCTCGGTAGCGGCCTCGCCCTCATCGAGGCGAGCGCCGGGCGGCTCGACGGCGCCGAGCTGTCTCTGTCGATACCGGAGGGCAACACGCCGGCGATCAGCGTGCTACGGGCACGCGGCCACGCCGAACGCTCCCGTGCCACGCGCATGCGTCTCGGCACGCCATTGCCATGGCGACCACGCGCGGTGTTCAGCCTCTTCAACCTCTTCTGGGGATAAGGGGTCCCCGCATGACTAGCTTGTCCGATAGTTGCTGTGGGGGGCACGCCAGGGCGGTAGGGTCACGGCGTGGACGTGGACGCCGTGAGGTGGACGCCGTACTGGCCGGGCTGTACGAGCTGGTCGCTCTCACCTGACCGAGAAGCAGCGCCGCTTGCTGGCCGGCGCGGGCGCCAGGGCGCCCAGACCCACGACCGCGGGGCGGCTCGGGCAACCTCGTTGGAGGTGAGAACGATACCTACCCCGAGTGCGGCACCCAGGACAACAGGCACGGCGCGGATCAGGCGCGCGACGGTCGGGCTCGGTTCCTGCACATAGGGCCTCCCTCCACGACGGCTCGCCACGACCACACGCCCATCATTGGCGTTTGGCGTCTTCGACAATCGCCAACTTCGGTGAGACAACCCGGGCGGACAGCGTCTCACGAAGGCTGGCGAACTCCAGCTCATCGCCCCCTTCTTCGCCACGTCGAATGAGGGTGTCCGGGATGCTGGTGCGGCTCACGAGGGCGTGCCGAACGTGGGGACCGTCCGCCGACGCCGGCAACCCGCCCTGTCAGGCTCCGGCGATGCCGAGGTCGGCGCGGTCGGCGTCGGTGAGGTTGGTGAGCAGCTCGATGACGGCGGTCGCGAGGGATTGCTGCGTGCGGCGAGGGATCGTACGCCCGCTCTCGAACGCCCGCTGGACGGTCCGTGCGAGCAGGTCCGCCCGCTGGTCCAGGCCGGCCGCGGCGTGGCCGGCGGGCGCCGGCGCTGCGGCGGCCGCCTCCGCCTCCGCCCGCAGGAACCCTTCGAACGTGGCCTGGAACGCGTAGGCGATCGCGTCGACGTCCAGATCGTCGCGCAGCAGGCCGTGCCCGCTGAGCAGCTCGAAGTAGGTGCGGGACAGCAGGCGGTGCTGGTCGTCGCGGGCACTGCCGCGCGGCGTGGCCAGCTTGCCCAGCAGGTCGGTGTCGCCCAGCACGAACCCTCGCAGGAGCGGCCGGTGCATGATCGCCAGGAAGTACGCGCGTGCGAAACGGTGCGGCAGGCCCACCTGCGGATCCTGGCGCAGCGCCCCCAGCAGCTCGCCGATCGCCTGGAGCACCTCCCGCCCGAAGACAGCGGTGAACAGCTCCTCGCGGGTCTTCCAGTGCAGGTAGACGGTGCCCTTGCCGATGTCGGCGCCGGCGGCCACGTCGTCGACGGTCACCCGCCGGTAGCCGTGGCGCAGCAGCAGCTCCGCCGCCACATCCAGGATCCGCGTGGCGCGTTCCTGCCGCTGCCGCGGGTCTCGCAGCCGATCGACGCTTGCGCTCATCCACTCACCATATGACCAAGTTCGTGTTTTCGTCAGCTCGCCGGGGCAAGGCGGCGTCGCAGCCATCCCGCGGCGGCTCCCAGCGGCCACAGCCGGGTGGCCAGGTTCCTTGCCAGGATGCCGCGCCGCGTCGCCGGGATGAGCAGCGAGGCGGCCCGCGCGATGTTGCGCTGCTTGGGGTCCACCAGGGTCCGGTGGCTGGCCTCGTAGCGGCGGAAGGCCAACCGGTGGTCGCCGGGACTGGCCGCCAGCTCCTCGGCGAGGGTGAACGCCCCCGCCATGGCCAGGCTGGAGCCGTCCCCAAACAGCGACACGCACGAGGCGGCGTCACCCAGCAGCGCGACCCGGCCGTGCCACCACGGGAGCACACGCACCTGGCTCACGGAGTCGAAGTACAGGTCGTCGGCGTCCTGCATGCGCTTGAGCAGCTCGGGCACCCGCCAGCCGCCGCCCTGAAACGCGGCGGCCAGCAGCCGCTTGTGCTGGGCGGTGTCGCGGTAGTCGAAGCCGGGCGCCGCCGGGCTTTGGAACGCGAAGAACGCCAGGGCGTCGCCGCGGGAGGGGTGGATCGCGACCGCCCTGCCGGGGGTGTTGTACATGATGACCTCCCGCCCCCGTTCGACCAGGCCATCCAGACCGTCCAGACCCTCCAGCCGCATGGTCGCCACGTAGAGGCCCATGTGGTGGGCGAAGTCGGATTCCGGCCCGAACGCCAACCGACGCACCGCCGAGTGCAGCCCGTCGGCGCCGATCACCAGGTCGAACCGGCGGGGGTGGGCGCGGTCGAAGGTGACGCTCACCCCGTGCTCGTCCTGGCGCAGGGCAACGATGGAGTCGTGGAACACAAACTCGGCGTGGTCCCGGCTCGCCTGGTACAGGATCGAGGCGAGGTCGCCGCGCGGTAGCTCAACCTCGCGGCTGCCGGCCGCTCGTCGCAGGGCCCGCATGTTGACCCTGCCGACGCGCCGGCCGGCGGCGTTGACGAAACGCATGCCCGTCCGGTCGGTGCCGGCGTCGCGGATGCTCGGCATGACGCCCATCCGTTCGGCCACGTCCACGGCCGGCCCTCTGACGTCCACGGGACTGCCGCTGGACCGCGGCGCCGCCGCGTGTTCGACGACGGTGGGACGGAATCCGTGCCGCGCCAGCCAGTACGCCAGCGTCGGCCCGGCGATGCCGGCTCCGGAGATCAACACTGTCTGGTTGCTCATGACGCTCCCCTCTCGTTGCTGCCGTGGCACCCACAGTATGACCAACTTCAACATTTGGTCAACAGTCATTCGTCACGAGCATCAGCCGGTGTGGGCGCGGGAAGCGGCACTGCGGCGTATCCAGCAGGCTCGCGACCTCGACATCGTCGAGGACCCCCTGCAGCCCTGGCAGTTCGATGAGCTCGTGCTCGTGGCAGCTGCCCGGCCAGCCACCGTCGCACCACAGCAGGTCGCCGTGGATGGTGGAGATGGCAAGGCCCTGGGCGGTGAGCGTGCCGCTTGGCGTCGTACACGACCTTCTACTTGGACCAGCCGGCGGGTCGCTGCACCCGGATGGCCAGCCCGTCTACCACGACCGCCTCGCCGGCCGTAACGGCAAGCCCGACATCGCCGACTTCACCGTCTACGACCGATCCGATCAAGCCCCGATCGGCTTCAGCTCGCTGTTTCGCATCGACCACCGCAACGGCACCACCGATTTTGGGATCTTCCTGGGCGAGCGGCGCGGCAAGGGGCTGGGCACCGAGGCGACCCGGCTCACGCTGGACTGGGGTTTACCGTGCTCGGCCTGCACAACGTGATGCTGGGGGTCGCTGCGTGGAACGAGCGGGCGATCCGGGTGTATGCCAAGGCGGGCTTCCGGGAGCTTGGACGCCGCCGCGGCGGGGGCGGGCGCCGCTACGACAGAGTCTTCATGGAGCTGCTCGCCTCGGAGTTTCTGCAAGCTGGCGGGTCGGTGCTGGCCGGCCGTGCTCCGCGAGGGGAAGCTCCCACGGAGTGAGCAGGTAGCGTGGGCGGAACGGGCCGTTGACAGGGTCGCTGGGACCCGGTCAGGCCGCACAAGTGCCCCATCCTCGGTGCGCACCTGACCCGCCCTGCTTCGCCATCTGACCCGCCAACCCCGGGGGACGAGCCGGCAGGCCTGGATCAGCCTTGCGGTACCGGCCGGCCGACGCGGTCCCTGGTCACAGAGGGACCGGGAACGCCGAACGGCGACCGGATGGCCCGCAATCAACTACTCTTAACCTACCTCGAACCCGAGCTGTCCAGAACCGAGGCGAAGGTCTGTTGTTCTTGCTCATTTGCTTCGAGTGCCTGGCCTGCTTCTTCATTTGGTGGGGTGGGTTCGTCGTCGCCCGTGGCAAGCAGCCTGAGCACCGTAACTGGGACAGGATCGAACGGCAGCGCCGCGCCGACTGGTTCAGGAACGAGCTGGAGCAACGCCCATGGTGGTGGCTGATGCTCTCGGGACTCGCGATGATCGTCCTGGTCGACTGGTTCATGAGCAAGTGGGAGCAGCGCCCGTGGCGAGTAGCGACGCTCTGGACAATCATGATGATCGTCGTGCTCGCGGTCGTCGTGGCGCTCACCGTGCACTTTGACTGGGGCATGAAGCCGGTCAAGGTCTAGGCCTGCGACAGGTTCAGGGCGGTCTGGATCCTGGAGCCTCTGGCCGCCCATCCCGGAACACGTCCTGGTCGGCCAGTGCAGAGAGGTGCAGCTTGGCGCGGCGGAGCATCTCGAACTCCCGCCTGGCCTGGGCTGCCCCCAGCTCAGATAGACGAACCGCTCGCGCGCCTTCCCTGCACGAATGGCCCGCGGAAGTCCACGCCGTCCTCGTCGGTGACAACCTCGACGGTGAGGTCGAAGACCGCCTGTGCGGCGTCACCGGGTACCAGCCCGACGACTTCGTCCGGCCGCTGCCGTTGCACGCCGACATGGATCGAGTCGCGGTCCATCCAGCGCAGCCCGGGCAGGCGCCGCCCGACGATCCGCAGCTCGGCAGTGACCCTACTGGTCGTTGCCATCGATACCTCCAGTGCCACCGACTCCCGTGGCCGGCCCGGCGTGACGCTCTGACCTGGCTTCGTGCTCCCAATCAGAGCGCTATGGTGCGCGGACGTCCACGATGATGCGGGATGGTGTCGTGGCCTCTAGCACGCGGAAGCCGGCGCGGGCGTCCAGGCCGAGGCCGAACCTGACTTGGCCCTCGATGTCACTGGCCAGGCGGACCTGCCGCAGGGCGTCGTAGCCGGGTGTGCGCGACCGGGGGCCGAAGCTGGAGGCGCCGCCCACCCGGTGGGCGACGGCCGGCTGGAAGGCGACGGCCAGCACCGCCCGCCCCCGCACCGCCACAGGCTGGCCGGCGCCGTCTCGGATCGTCGAGGCGTAGCCAACCCGCCAGCCCGGCGGGGCCCGGTCGAAGCTGAACTCGACCCGATCGAAGCCGTCCTGCCGGCTGGTCTGGATCCCGGTCAGCCGCGCGGCGGGACGACCGCTGTGGGCCAGCGAGACGGAGGCGATCCGGAACGCCGGGCCCGCCGGCGCGACGGGCTTGGCGGCCGGAGGGCGATGCGTCGACCAGACTCCCAGGAGAAAGGCGCCGCCCAGCACGAGCAGGACGAGGTTTCGAGGCGATCGCGTGGTGGCCACCTCCCTTGGAAGCCGGTTGCCGACCCTGGGTCGTGCCCCGCGCGTGGGTCTCGAAGATGGTGACACGATTGCCGCGCCGCTGGTCCTGATTGCCACATCCTGTGGATGACGCCCAGAGCCGGAGACGCCCTCGATACAATCGCCCGGTCGGTGCACGAGGGAGGAGTCCGGTATGGCGACGACACCGGTACGGTTGGCGGAGGCGGGTGACGGCTTCCTCCGGCAGTTCGACCTCGGCCCGGTCCTGTCGCGGTTCGCGGTCGACCAGGTCGGCGCCGAGGAGCGGGCCGCCGCGCTGGCCAAGCGGAGCATCAAGAAGGAATCCAAGGTCGCCGCGCTGCGACTCGCGGTGTCGGTGATGGACCTCACGACCCTGGAGGGCTCCGACACGCCCGGCAAGGTGGAGGCGCTGTGCGCCAAGGGCCGCCGGCCGGACCCCGCCGACCCCGGCGTCCCGCCGGTCGGCGCGGTGTGCGTCTACCCGACGCTGGTCCCCACCGCCAAGCGCGAGCTGGCCGGGTCACCGGTGAAGGTCGCCTCGGTGGCGACCGCGTTCCCCAGCGGCCAGGCGCCGCTCGACATCCGCCTCCGCGAGGTCGGCGAGGCGGTCGAGGCCGGCGCGGACGAGATCGACATGGTGATCAACCGGGGCGCCTTCCTGTCCGGCCGGTACCGGGAGGTCTTCGAGGAGATCGCCGCCACCAGGGACGCCTGCGGCACGGCAAGGCTCAAGGTGATCCTCGAGACCGGCGAGCTTGGTAGCTACGACAGCGTCCGCCGGGCCAGCGTGCTGGCCATGGCGGCGGGCGCCGACTTCATCAAGACCTCGACGGGCAAGGTCCAGCCGGCCGCGACGCTGCCGGTGGCGCTGGTGATGCTCGAGGCGATCGGGGATTTCCGCCAGCGCACCGGCCGGATGGTCGGTTTCAAGGCGGCCGGCGGGGTGCGCACCGCCAAGCAGGCGATCCAGTACCTCGTGGTGGCGGCCGAGACGCTGGGCCCCGACTGGCTCACGCCGGAGTGGCTGCGGATCGGCGCCTCCAGCCTCCTGAACGACTGCCTGATGCAGCTCGCCAAGGAGCGCACCGGCCGCTACCAGTCGGAGGACTACTTCACCAAGGACTGACGGGGCGAGGGTTCCCCGCGCGTGGCGGTCCGGAGAGGAGGGGCGGCTCGTGGCCGAGGAGATCAGCAGGCGGGATGGCGCCGACGGGGCCAGTGGCCCCGACCGGGCCAGCGGCGCCGGCGGCGCCGACGGGGCGACAGGGGCCAGCGGCGCCAGCGGCGCCGACGGGGCCAGCGAGGCCGACGCGGCGACCGGGGCCGGCGGCGCCGACGGGGCGACCGGGGCCAGCGAGGCCGACGGGGCGACCGGGGCCGGCGGCGCCGACGGGGCGACCGTTGCCAGCGGCGCCGACGGGGCGACCGGCGCCAGCGGCGCCGAGGTGGCACCCAAGGTGCGCGCCGGCGGGCGACGAGTGGAACGCGCGCCGGTGGGGCGGCGTCGCTTCGACCTGGAGTACGTCCCCGCGCCCGAGGCGACCGACCACGTCAGGATCCGCGAGCGCTACGGCCTGCTGATCGGCGGCAAGTGGGTCGAGCCGCGCTCCGAGCGCCATCTGCGGACCTTCAATCCCGCCACCGAAGAGCCTCTGGCCGAGGTCGCCGAGGCCGGCGAGGAGGACGTCGACCTCGCCGTCCGGGCCGCCAGGTCGGCCTACACCAGGACCTGGTCCAAGCTGCCCGGCACCGAGCGGGCCAAGTACCTGTACCGCATCGCCCGGATCCTGCAGGAGCGGGCCCGCGAGTTCGCGGTGCTGGAGACGCTCGACGGCGGCAAGCCGATCAAGGAGTCCCGCGACGTCGACGTGCCGCTGGCGGCGGCGCACTTCTTCTATCACGCGGGCTGGGCCGACAAGCTGGGGTACGCCTTTCCCGGCCGCACACCACGGCCGCTCGGGGTCGCGGCGCAGGTCATCCCCTGGAACTTCCCGCTGCTGATGGCCGCCTGGAAGCTGGCGCCCGCGCTGGCCGCGGGCAACACCGTCGTGCTCAAGCCGGCCGAGACCACACCGCTCACCGCGTTGCTGCTCGGCGAGGTGCTGGAGCAGGCGGAGTTGCCGCCCGGCGTGGTCAACATCGTCACCGGGGCGGGCGAGACGGGCGCCACCCTGGTCTCGCACGGCGACGTCGACAAGGTCGCCTTCACGGGCTCGACCGAGGTCGGCAAGTCGATCCAGCGGACGCTCGCGGGGTCGGGCAAGCGGCTGACCCTGGAGCTGGGGGGCAAGGCTGCCAACGTGGTGTTCGACGACGCGCCGATCGACCAGGCGGTCGAGGGCATCATCAACGGCATCTACTTCAACCAGGGCCACGTCTGCTGCGCGGGCTCGCGGCTGCTGGTGCAGGAGTCGATCGCCGAGCCGGTCATCGACAAGCTGAAGCGGCGCATGGCGACGCTGCGGGTGGGCGATCCACTCGACAAGAACACCGACGTGGGCGCGATCAACTCCCGCCAGCAGCTCGAGAAGATCCAGGAGCTGGTGGCTGCCGGCGAGGCCGAGGGCGCCGAGCTGTACCAGCCGCCCTGCGAGCTGCCAGCCCGCGGCTTCTGGTTCCGGCCGACCGTGTTCACTGGGGTCGCGCAGTCGTTCCGCATCGCCCAGGAGGAGATCTTCGGCCCTGTTCTGTCGGTGCTCACCTTCCGCACCCCAGCCGAGGCCGTCGAGAAGGCCAACAACACCCCTTACGGGCTGTCGGCCGGCGTCTGGACCGAGAAGGGCAGCCGCATCCTCGACATGGCCAACCGGCTGCGCGCGGGGGTGGTGTGGGCCAACACCTACAACCGCTTTGACCCCGCTTCGCCCTTCGGCGGCTACCAGGAGTCCGGCTTCGGGCGCGAGGGCGGCCGCCACGGCCTGCTCGCCTACGTCGACCTGGGCTCGTAGCGCGCTTATCGACACGGGCTACGGCTTGAAGTGGCCCGAGCGGTCCAGCTGGTTGTAGGAGCTGGTGGCGTATTCGAGCAGCCGTGCGCCGCCCACCTTCGGGGCGAGCCGCCGCTCCTCGTCGATAGCCGGGTCTCGCGGTCGTCGGGGTCGCGAACGCAGTGCTCCTGCTCGAGGACCAGGATGGACGCGGTGATGCGTCACCGGCACGTGCGCTGGCGGCACGTGCCACCTCGATGGGAGCACGGCCCCGCGTGTTGGACCCGTCCGAGATCAGCGGGACCCGGGCCGGGTCCGCCGGGAGGCTCGCCTCGATGTCACCAAGCGGCGCCGGAGCGCCTCGCCTATTGTGGTGCCTCCAAAGGCCGTGAGCCCGGCGATCTGCCCGCGGATCGTCTCGCGATCCATGCTCGGGTGTGCGACGGTCTCGGCGCTGCCGGCGAAGCTGACCAGGCCCACCCGCACGCGCGGAGGGACCCGGTCGAGCGGGCGGAGAGTGGCCCGCCGGATGGCGCCCGGCCGGGTGGGGGCGACGTCGTCAGCCTGGGTACGAACGTCTTGGACGCGTAGAACTGCGCAGCGAGGCGACCGGGACGTTGCCGCTACGTCCGGGTCGCGGCCTCCTCGAGGGCGCGGCGGACCAGCACCGTGGCCAGGCGGCGGCGGTACCAGGCGGTCGCCCAGGCGTCGCCGGTGGGCTCGGTGCCCTCGGCGGCGGCCTCGGCTGCCTCAGCGGGGCCGGCGCCGGCGGCCAGCCGCTCCTCGACCGCCCCGGCCCGCAACGGGGTCGGCCCCATGCTGACGAGCGCGACCCGCTGGACCTCAGGCCCGTGCAGGGCGGCCACACCCACCGTGGCCCAGTCGATCGCCCGGCGGGTGAACTTCCGGAAGGACCAGCCCACGGCGTGGCCGAGCTTGGGCAGGCGGACCTCCACCAGGAGCTCGTCCGGCTCCAGCACGGTCTCCAGGAAGCCGGTGAAGAACTCGGTCGCCGGGATCTCGCGCTGGCCGCTCGTGCCCCTGGCCACCAGGGTCGCCTCGTAGGCGAGCAGCACCGCCGGCAGGTCGCCGGCAGGGTCGGCGTGCGCGAGCGAACCGCCGAGGGTGCCGTGGTGGCGGACCTGCGGGTCGCCGACGTGGCTGGCGGCGAACCACAGCAGCGGGGCGTGCTCGGCGGCGACCGGGTCGGTGGCGAGGTCGGCGTGGCGGGTGAGCGCCCCGATCGCCAGGTGGTCGCCCTGGTCGCGCACGCCAGCCAGACCTTCGGCGCGCGCGAGCCCGCCGAGGTCGACCAGCAGCTCTGGCGCGGCGAGGCGGAGCTTGAGCAGCGGGATCAGCGACTGGCCGCCGGCCAGCGCCTTGGCGTCCCCGTCGTGCTCGGCCAGCAGGCCGATCGCCTCCTCCAGGCTGGACGGGCGCGCGTACGCGAACGGCGCCGGGATCACCGCCCCCCTCCCTCACCCGCGGCGCCGCCCCGGGCCCCGCCACGGGCGGACCCCGCGGCGGCCTGGATGGCGTCGATGATGTGCTCGTAGCCGGTGCAGCGGCAGAGGTTGCCCTTGAGACCGGTGCGGATGGCCTCGTCGGTCGGGGCCTCGCCGAGCTCGTCGAGCAGGGAGCAGGCGGCCATGATCATGCCCGGGGTGCAGTAGCCGCACTGGAGGGCGTGGTGCTGGTGGAAGGCGGTCTGCATCGCGCTCAAGCGCTCGCCGTCCTCGGATGCGAGACCCTCGATGGTGGTCACCTCGGACTCGCCGGCCTGCGCGGCCAGCAGGGTGCATGACTTGGCGGAGCGCCCATCGAGCAGGACCGTGCAGGCGCCACAGGTCGAGGTGTCGCAGCCGATCTTGGTGCCGGTCAGGCCGAGGTGGTCGCGGAGAAGCTGGACCAGCAGGGTGCGGGCCTCGACGGTCGCCGACACGGGCGTGCCGTTGACCTTCACCGACACGGTGACGTGGTGATTCATCGACTTGCCTCCTCCCCGCTCGCCTCAGTGATGGCCCGCAGCACCCGCTCCGGCGTGGCGGGCAGTTCGAGGTCGCGCACGCCCAGTGGCGAGAGCGCGTCGATGACCGCGTTCAGGATCGCGGCGGGCGTGCCGACCGTACCCGCCTCGCCAACGCCCTTGACGCCCAGCTCGTTGCCGGGGGCCGGCGACTCGATCTCCAGCAGCTGGTAGCGGGGAAGGACGTCGGCGGTGATGACCGCGTAGTCCCCGAAGTTCGCGGTCCTGGGGTTGCCGTCCTCGTCGTAGGTGAACTCCTCGAACAGCGCGTGCGCCACGCCCAGCGCGAGCGCGCCGTGCACCTGGCCCCTCACCAGGAGGGGGTTCAGCAGGCGCCCGGCGTCGTCGCAGGAGACCAGCCGCTCGATGCGCACCTCGCCGGTCTCGGTGTCGACCTCGACCGCCGCCAGGACCGCACCGCTCGGCCACGACGGTCCCGGTGCGCCGTCGACGCCCGGGCGCACCTCGAAGGCGAGCGCGCCGCCGCGCTCCGCGGCGGCACTCGCCAGCTCCGCCCAGCCGTGACCGCGCTCCGGGCTGCCCGCGAGGTGCAGGCGGCCGGTGGCACGGTCCAGGACCACGTCCTCGGCGTCGGCCTCCAGCAGCTCGGCGGCCAGCCGCCGCGCCTGGTCCACGACCTGCACGGCGGCGCGGTGCACCGCCGTGCCACCAGCCTGGGCGGAGCGCGACGCGAACGTGCCCACACCCGCCGGGATCTCGTCGGTGTCGCCGGAGCGGACCTCGATGCGGTCCATCGGGATGCCGAGCCGGTCGCCGGCGAGCTGCGCCCAGGTGGTGCGGTGCCCCTGCCCGTGTGGGCTGGCGCCGCTGCGGACGATCGCGCCGCCGCCGTCGGTGATCTCGACGGCGCCGTACTCGCCACCGCCGACGCCGTCGGCCACCTCGACGAACATCCCGAGCCCGACGCCGAGTGCGACGGGGTCGTCGGCCTGGCGCCGCATGGCCTGCTCCGCGCGGAGCCCGACATAGCCGCCGGCCTCGGTGACGCTGTCGAGCAGGGTCTGGTAGTCGCCGGAGTCGTAGACCGTGCCGGTCGGGGTGGTCCACGGGAAGGCGTCGCGCGGGACCAGGTTGCGGCGGCGCACCTCGGCCGGATCCATTCCGAGCTCGGCGGCGAAGCGGTCGACCGCCCGCTCGATCACGATGTTGGCCTCGGGACGGCCGGCGCCGCGGACCGGACCGGTCGGCGTGGCGTTGGTGACCACCGCCCGGCCGGAGCACTCCACCCGCCCGATTGCGTAGACGCCGGAGGCCAGCACCCTGGCGCGCGTCAACAGTGCGCCGGCGAACAGGGGGTAGGCGCCGGCGTCCTGGATCACCCGCACGCGCCAGGCCAGCAGGCTGCCGTCCCGGCGGCCGCCGAGCCGCACGTCCTGCACCAGCCCGCGGCCGTGGTGCATGCCCATCATGCTGTCGGAGCGGGTCTCGATCCACCGCAGCGGCCGGCCGAGCCGGCGGGCGAGCCAGCCCACCAGCACCTCCTCGCGGGAGCTGCCGTTCTTGGCGCCGAACGCGCCGCCGACCTCGGCGACGACCACACGCACCCGCTCCGGCTCGAGGCCGAGCGCGTGGGCGAGGTTGCCGCGCAGCCGGTGGGGCGCCTGGGTCGAGGCCCAGAAGGTGAGGCGACCGCCCCGCCCGTCAGCGCTCCAGGCCGCCGCGGCGCAGCGCGGCTCGATCGGGCAGGCCGCGAGGCGGGGATGGGTCATGGACAGGTCGACCACCACCTCGCAGCCGTCGAACAACGCCGGGTCCTCGTCGACCTCCAGCCGCGCGCACGTGTTGGTGCCGGTCTCCGGGAACAGCAGGACCCGGTCGGTGGCGGCGTCCCGGGGGGAGACCACCGCCTCCAGGGGGTCGTAGTCGATCTCGACCAGTTCGGCGGCGTCGACCGCCTGCGCCTGCTCGTCGGCGACCAGCGCGACCACCGGCTCGCCGACGTAGCGGACCACGCCGTCCGCCAGCCACGGCCGGACCATCCGCTGGTCGTGCATGGGTAGCGGCGCGAGCGGCTCGAGCCCGAGATCGTCGGCGGCGACCACGGCCCGGACGCCCGGGGCGGCCCTCGCCGCGCCGACCTCGACCGACGTGATCCGGGCGTGGGCGATGGGGGAGTTGACGAACACCACATGGGCGGCGCCCTCGAGCGCCAGGTCGGCGACGTAGCGGCCTCGCCCGGTGACCAGGAGCCGGTCCTCGGTCCGGGGGACCGGCCTGCCGAGGGGGCTCGTGAACTCCTGGGAAGCGCTGAGCGCCATGGATGCTCCATTCGACGACGACACGCGAACCGTCCCAGATGATAGGCGTCCGCCGTCGAGGCGCTGATCGAGCGCGCCCGGGGGAAACGACCGCGAGGCTCCCGCCGGACTGTAGGACCGGTCTCGCGACCGCGTCGCCCGGTTCGCCACCGGCCGGCTGGGTCCCGGCCCTGGCCGCGCGCGGCGTCGCCAGAGGCACTACCCTCTTCGTCGGAGAGACCGCCGGCGTGTCCGATGGGGGCGACTGTGGCTGAGGTCGAACGACTCGCAGTGCGCAAGACCTACAAGCTCTATATCGGGGGCAAGTTCCCGCGGACCGAGTCGGGCCGCTCCTACCTGGTGAGCGACTCCCGCGGCCGGCCCCTGGCCAATGCCTGCCGTGGCTCGCGCAAGGACGTGCGCGACGCCGTGCGCGCCGCCAGGGGCGCCTTCGGGGGCTGGTCCGGTCTGACCGCCTACAACCGCGGCCAGATCCTCTACCGCATCGCTGAGATGCTGGAGGGCCGGCGCAAGCAGTTCGTCGACGAGGTGGCCGCCGCGGAGGGCGCCAGCCGCCGGGCGGCCGGCGACGCGGTCGACAAGGCGATCGACCGCTGGGTGTGGTACGCGGGCTGGTCGGACAAGATCGCCCAGGTGCTGGGCTCGGCCAATCCCGTGGCGGGCCCCTACTTCAACTTCTCGGTGCCGGAGCCCACCGGGGTGGTCGGCCTGGTCGCTCCGGCCGATTCGTCGCTGCTCGGCCTGGTGTCGCGGCTGGCGCCGGCGATCGTCTCCGGCAACACCGCGGTGGTGCTGGCCTCCCAGACCCGCCCGCTGCCGGCGGTGACGCTGGCCGAGGTGCTCGCCACCAGCGACCTGCCGGGTGGCGTGGTGAACCTGCTCACGGGCTTCACCGCCGAGCTGGTCAAGCCGCTGGCCGCGCACATGGACGTCGACGCGCTCGACCTCGCCGGCCTGGACCTCGCGCTGCTGCGGGACAGCGAGCTGGCCGCCGCCGACAGTGTCAAGCGGGTGGCCGCCCCGCTCAAGCTGGCCACCAGGGACTGGCTCGACGACGCCAGGGGCCAGGACCCCTATTGGATGGCCCAGTTCCTGGAGATCAAGACCGTCTGGCACCCGGCCGGCGTCTGAGGCGGCCAACCGATACGACCAAGAAGGCTACGAGTGCCCGAGTCTGGGTAGAACCTCGGGCATGGCACGATCGCGGAGGCGCCGCAGTACACGGCGCGGCAACGTCAAGCCGGTCACGCTGATCATCGGGCTGCTGGTGCTCGCCGGCCTGTGGCTGGTCGGCGGCGACATCGTCAAGTCCCTGCCGCCGGGGATCCGCAAGGGGCTGCCCGATCTCCACGCGCCCGACATCACCGTGCGGCCCTCCGGCGGCCACGGCGGTGACTCGCGCGGGCCCGGCGACGACGACCTGGCCAGCAACACCCGCGCCATCAGGCGGCTCGGTGGCTCGGTCGACTACGGCACGGTCGACCGGGCCACCGGCCAGCGCAGCGGCATCACCGCGACGATCACACCCCAGATGGTGTCGGCGGCCGCCGGCCACCGGGTCGGCTCCGAGCCCGACGAGTCCATCCGGCCGCCCGGGTTCGAGCAGCTCCCCTCGCGCAACCGCTCACGCGGCCACCTGCTCGGCCGGCAGCTCGGCGGCTCCGGGGAGGTCGCCAGCAACCTGGTCGCCCTGTACCAGTCACGCGCCAACTCGCCGGTGATGCGCGACTACGAGACCATGGTCGCCGGCGCGGTCCGTGACGGCCAGACGGTCCGCTACCACGTCCGTCCGCTGTACGTGAGCCCCTCGGACCGGGGCGCGCCCAGGGCGGTGCGCCTGCAGGCCGTCGGCGACCATGGCTTCCGGCTGGACGTGGAGATCGCCAACACGCCGCAGGCCCCGGTCAAGACCGCCGTGGCGCCGTCGCAGTGAACCGGCCGGGGAGCGGCCGGCTCCCACGCGGCCCGGGACCCGGAGGGCGAAGTCGATGAGCGAAGGGATGCGAGCGATGGGGCTTGAGCGGCTACGGTCGATCGTGCCGCCACCCGCCGAGCCGCTGGAGCCGGGACTGCCCGACGGCTGGCCGCAGGTCGAGGCGGAGCTCGGCACCGAGCTGCCGGACGACTTCAAGCGCTTCACCGAGCTGTACGGCTCCGGCAAGTTCGACGACTTCCTCTACCTGTTGAACCCCTTCGCCGCCGATCCGGCCGGCAACCTGGTCGGCTCGCGGGACACCATGCTGGAGGCCTATGCCGAGACCAGGGCGAAGTTCCCTGACCGCCTGCCGCTGCCACCGTGGCCCGAGCCCGGCGGCCTGCTGCCCCTCGGCCGCAGCGACAACGGCAACGAGCTGTACTGGCTGACCGAGGGCCAGCCCGCGCGGTGGCCGGTGGTGGCCTTCGCCGGCCGCTCCACGCAGCATGAGGTCCACCCGCACCCGGTGACCGAGTTCCTGGCCCTGCTGTTGTCCGGCGAGCTGGAGACCAGCGTCTTCCCCGGCGGCTTCCTGCGCCGCGGCACCCATCGGTTCATCCCCTCGGTGTGAGGATCGCCGTGCGCGGCGAGCCCGTGGACGGCGCGATAACCGCTTGTCGGTCTCGGGTAGGATGAGGCATCACCGGTTCGAACCCCATCCCGCCGTCTGCGTGCCATGCAGGCGGCCCATAGGAGGCTTCAAGTGCCCACCGACGCCATGGACCAGATCGTCAACCTCGCGAAGCGCCGGGGCTTCGTGTTCCAGTCCAGCGAGATCTACGGCGGGCTGCGGTCCAGCTACGACTACGGCCCGCTCGGCGTGGAGCTGAAGAACAACATCAAGCGCGCGTGGTGGCGCTCGGTGGTCCAGCTCCGCGACGACGTGGTGGGCCAGGACTCCGCCATCATCATGTCGCCCAGGGTGTGGGAGGCATCCGGTCACCTGGAGTCGTTCACCGACCCGCTGGTCGAGTGCACCAACTGCCACCAGCGCTTCCGCGAGGACCACCTGATCGAGGCGTTCGAGGCCAAGCACGCCCGCCCGCCCGAGCGCGGCGAGCTGACCTGCCCCAACTGCGGCAAGGGCCCGTTCACCGACCCGCGCAACTTCAACCTGATGTTCAAGACCTTCATGGGCCCGGTCGAGGACGACTCGGCGGTGGTGTGGCTGCGGCCGGAGACGGCCCAGGGAATCTTCGTCGACTTCCCGATCATCCAGTCGGTCACCCGCAAGAAGATCCCGTTCGGGATCGCCCAGATCGGCAAGGCGTTCCGCAACGAGATCACCCCTGGGAACTTCATCTTCCGGACCCGCGAGTTCGAGCAGATGGAGCTGGAGTACTTCGTCGAGCCGGGCACCGACGAGGACTGGCACCAGCGCTGGATCGACGAGCGCTTCGGCTGGTACCTGGACCTCGGTATGCGCGAGGAGAACCTCCGCGTCCGCGAGCACGGCCCGGACGAGCTGGCCCACTACGCCAAGCGGGCGGTTGACGTCGAGTATCAGTTCCCGTTCGGCTGGTCAGAGCTCGAGGGGATCGCCAACCGCAGCGACTTCGACCTGACCCAGCACCAGAAGTTCTCGGGCAAGGACCTGACGTACTTCGATCAGGAGTCGGATACGCGGTACATCCCCTACGTGGTCGAGCCGTCCGCGGGCCCGGAGCGGCTGTCGCTGGCCTTCCTGATCGACGCCTACCGCGAGGAGGAGGCGCCCACCGCCTCCGGCGGCACCGAGTCACGAGTGGTCATGCGCCTCGACAAGCGCCTGGCGCCGATGAAGGCGGCGGTGCTGCCGCTGTCGCGCAACGAGCGCCTGGTGCCGATGGGCCGCGAGGTGGCCGCGATGCTGCGGGACCGCTGGATGATCGACTATGACGACGCCCGCTCGATCGGCCGCCGCTACCGCCGCCAGGACGAGGTCGGCACACCCTACTGCGTGACCGTGGACTTCGACTCGCTCGAGGACCGCGCCGTCACCGTGCGCGACCGCGACACCATGCAGCAGGACCGGGTGAGCCTGGACAACCTCCTCGGTTACCTGGACGAGCGGTTGCCCAGGAGCTGAGCCGTGGTCGTCCAGGGGCCGGAGCGCCCGCGCGTGCTCGCGGTGGAGGCCATCGGGCCGGGCGCGGCGCCGGGCGCCGGCCCGGCGCTGTCGCCGCTGGATCTCGCGCTGGTCCGTGGTGAGGCGGCGTTCGAGACCATGCGGGTCTACCGGGGCCGCCCGTTTCGCCTCGACGCCCACCTGGACCGCCTGGCGGTCTCGGCGGCCGGTCTCGACCTCGCCCTCCCGCACGGCCTGGAGGACCTGGCGGCCCGGGCGGTTGAGTCGGCGGCCGCCGGCGACGCGGTGCTCCGGCTCATCTGCACCCGCGGGATCGAGGGTGACTACGACTCGACGGCGTTCGCGATCGTCAGCGAGGTCCCGCCGGAGTACGAGCTGGAACGCCGCCGCGGCCTGCGCCTGGTGCTGCTCACACTGGCGGTCGACCCGCTGGTGCGGGCGGCTTCGCCGTGGCTGCTGCCGGGCGTGAAGAGCATCAGCTACGCGGTCAACATGGCTGTCCAGCGGCAGGCCAGGCGCATGGGCGCCGACGACGCGGTGTTCGTGGGGCTCGGCGGCGAGCTGCTGGAGGGACCCACCGCCAACATCTGGTGGCGGGTCGGCCACGTCCTGTACACGCCGTCCACGGAGCTGGGCATCCTCGCGGGGATCACCCGGCTGACCCTGCTGGAGGTGGCCGCCCACAGCGGCTACCGTGTGGTCGAGGGCGTCTTCACCGCCGATGACCTGGCCGGGGCCGAGGAGGCGTTCACCTCCAGCTCCACCCGCGAGATCATGCCCGTCACGACCGTGGACGGACGCCCGGTCGGCCCCGGCGGGCCGGGTCCGGCGGCCGCCGCGTTGCAGGCGGCGCTGCGTCGTTTCGCCGAGGGCTGACCACCAACGACGATGGGGGTGCCAGGATGGCCGACGAGCTGGACCGGCTGTTGGAGCGGGCCGCGGCGCGAGCCGCCGAGTTCCTCCACGGCCTGCCTGACCGGCCCGTCGGCGCGCCCGCCGGCGTGGAGGAGCTGCTCGGGACCCTCGGCGGGCCGCTCCCGGATGGACCGACCGATCCTGCCGAGGTGGTCGAGCTGCTCGCCAAGGGCGCCGACCGGGGCCTGGTCGGCTCGGCCGGACCGCGCTTCTTCGGCTTCGTGACCGGCGGGAGCCTGCCGGCCGCACTCGGCGCCGACTGGCTGACCAGCGCCTGGGACCAGAACGCAGGGCTGCTGGTCGCCAGCCCGGCGGCGTCGGTGGTCGAGGCGGTGTCCGCCGGCTGGCTGCTCGACCTCCTCGGGCTGCCGGGCGACGCCACCGTCGGCTTCGTCACCGGCGCGACCATGGCCAACTTCACCGCGCTGGCCGCCGCCCGTCACCACGTCCTCGCCGAGGCTGGTTGGGACGTCGAGCGGGACGGCCTCCAGGACGCGCCGCGCATCCACGTGGTCGCCGGCGAGGAGCGCCACGTCACCCTCGACACCGCCCTGCGCTACGTCGGCCTCGGCGCCGGCCGGACCCACCTGGTGGCAGCCGACGACCAGGGCCGGATGCGGGCGGACGCCCTCGGCGAGGTCCTGCGGCGCTGCGACGGCCCGACCATCGTGTGCGCGCAGACCGGCAACGTGAACACCGGCGCGCTCGACCCGGTCGGCGAGATCTGCCGGATCAGCCATGCCGGCGGGGCCTGGGTGCACGTGGACGGGGCGTTCGGCCTGTGGGCGGCCGCCAGCCCGGCGCTACGCCCTCTGGTCGAAGGGGCCGAGCTGGCCGACTCGTGGGCAACCGACGCGCACAAGTGGCTCAACGTCCCCTACGACTGCGGCCTGGTGATCTGCGCCCGGCCGCCGGCCCACAAGGGTGCGATGGGCAGCACCGCCAGCTACCTCATCCGCGTCGAGGGCGCGCGCGACAACAGCGACTGGACGCCCGAGGTCTCGCGCCGCGCCCGCGGCTTCACGGTATGGGCGGCGTTGCGGTCGCTCGGCCGCTCCGGTGTGGCCGACCTGGTCGACCGCTGCTGCGCCCACGCGCGGCGGTTCGCCGAGCGGCTCGGCGCCGAATCCGGCGTGCAGGTGCTCAACCAGGTGGTCCTCAACCAGGTGTTGGTCCGCTTCCTGGACCCGGGCGGCGACCACGACGCGCGCACCCGTGCGGTGGTCGAGCGGCTCCAGCGCGATGGGACCGCCTGGGCTGGCGGCACGGTCTGGCATCAGATGGCCGCGATGCGCATCTCCGTCTCGGGATGGTCGACGACCACCGACGACGTCGACCGGTCGGTCGCCGCGATCCTGCGGGCCGCTTCCGCGGTCTGACCGCCGACCGCCAGCGCGGCTCCGCGCCAGCCTCGGCCGGAAGGTCAGCTGATCCCGCGACGCCGCAGGATCTCCTCGACCTCCGCGAACTCGTCGTCGGCGTCAGTCTTGCCCTTGCTCTTGCGCGGCGCCGCCGCCCTGCCCGCCGGCGCCTGCTCCAGCGCGCCCCGCTCGCCCGCCGGCTGCCCAGCCGCCCCGGGGCCCACCGCTCGCCGGCCCGCACCCTCGACCTGCCGTTCCGAGCGGGCCGGGGCCCGCCGGCGCAACGCTCCGGACACCATGAACAGCAGCACCGCCAGCGCGGTCACGATCACTCCGGACCACACCTTCGGCGAGAACACGAACCCGCCGACCCAGTCCGCGATCGCCGTGCCGATGCGCCACAGCATCTCCACGGCGCCCGTCAGGTAGGCCGCCAGTGGCAGCAGCGACCAAGCGGCGCCGCGCAGGCCGGCGCCGGCGCCGCGCCTGCGCAGGGCGATCCAGCTCAAGACGAGCCCGAGGCCCGTCAGCCCCGCGCACAGCGGGAACCATGCCACGCTGTCGAAGGTACTCATTGCCCTGGTCGCCTCCCCTGGCCGAGAACGGGCTCCAGGCCATCGTGACACATTCACCCGCGAATGGCCGGCTGAGCCCGGCGGGAGGGGCCGCCCGCCCGCTCCCGGCCGGAGCGGCCGCCCGGCTGAGCCTGGCCGGAGGGGCCGCCCGCCCGCTCCCGGCCGGAGCGGCCGCCCGGCTGAGCCAGGCCGGAGGGGCCGCCCGCCCGCTCCCGGCCGAGACGGGGCGCGCACCCCTCACGTCCGCGCGGCGGGCGCGGGCCGGTGACCGTCCGGCGAGGCCGCGAGGCCTTCGGCCGCGTGGAATTCCGCCAGCTCCGCCAGGCGCTCCTGGCTCAACTTCCGCAGGCGCGCCTGCCACACCCTCCGGTGCCCTTCCAGCCGCCCCACCAGCGCCTCGGCGATCGCCAGGTTGCGGTACCACTTGCGGTCCGCCGGCACGATCGTCCAGCTGGCGCGGGGTGTGCTGCAACGACGCAGCGTCTCCTCGTATGCGGCCATGTAGTCGTCCCAACGGTCGCGTTCCTTCCAGTCGTCGGGCGAGAGCTTGTAGGCCTTCTCGACGTCCCGCTCGCGGGCCAGCAGCCGCTGCTCCTGCTCGTCCTTGGAGATATGGAGGAAGAACTTGCAGATGATCGTGTCGTTGTCGGCCAGCAGGTGCTCGAATTCGTTGATGTGCTGGTAGCGCTGCTTCCAGACCTTGCGGGGGACCAGGTCGTGGACGCGGACGATCAGCACGTCCTCGTAGTGGGAGCGGTTGAAGACCCCGATCATGCCCTTGCCCGGGGTGCGGCGGTGGATGCGCCACAGGACGTCGTGCTCCAGCTCGACGTCGTTTGGGGCCTTGAAGGTGCTGACCTGGCAGCCCTGGGGGTTGACGCCGGACAGCACCTTGCGGATGGTGCCGTCCTTCCCGCTGGTGTCCATGCCCTGGAGGACAACCAGGACGCTGTGGACGCTGGCGGCGTACAGCTCCTGCTGGAGGTCGGCGAGCCTGCTGATCAGCTTGGCGGTGCGCTGGACCCCCTCCGCCTTGCTGAGCCCGCCGTCGGCCGCCGTGTCGATCTTGGACAGGTTGACCTTCGTGTCCGGCTCTACCTGGATGCTGTAGGACATGGGATCCCCTTTGGTCGGCTCGTCGCGGCCTTTTGGCGTCAAACGTCCAATCATGACTCAGAGTAGCCGGCCACGAGCGCCGCCCGAAGCTCATCTCAGTCCTGAGCCGGAGGCGCGGCGGGATGGCCGGCGCGAGGGGAACTGGCGGTGCGGCGCCAGTCGACGGTGGGGCGCAGGGCGGCCAGGTCGGCGCGGTGCTGGTGGCGCTCGGCGATGGCGAACAGCGACGTGATCAGGGTGTCCGAGAGACGGTGCGGCTCCAGGCCGAGCCCCATGAGCCCGGTGTGCACCACGTTGTAATAGTGCTTGCCGGCCTCCACCCGAGGATTGTCGAGGTAGTCGATCTCGACGGGCTGGGCGTAGGCGCTGGAGATCAGCTTGGCGATCTCCGCGACCGACATGCTCTCGGTCATCTGGTTGAAGACCCGGAACTCGCGTGGGGTTGGGGGCTGCTCGGAGGCCAGGCGGATGCATTCGACGGTGTCGCGGATGTCGATGACCCCGCGGGTCTGGCCGCCGTCGCCGTAGACGGTGAGGGGCTGGCCGAGGACCGCCTGGACCACGAACCGGTTGAGGACCGTGCCGAAGATGGCGTCGTAGTCGAAGCGCGTCGCCAGCCGCGGGTCCCGAGCGGTCTGCGGCGTCTGCTGCCCGTAGACGATGCCCTGGTTCAGGTCCGTGGCGCGCAGCCCCCACGCGCGGCAGGCAAACTCGATGTTGTGGCTGTCGTGCACCTTCGACAGGTGGTAGAAGGACCCGGGCCGTTTGGGGTACAGCATCCGGTCGGTGCGGCCCTTGTGGGTGACCTCGAGCCACCCCTCCTCGATGTCGATGTCGGGGGTGCCGTACTCGCCCATGGTGCCGAGCTTCACCAGATGGATGTCACGGTCGATCTCGGCGATCGCGTAGAGCAGGTTGAGCGTGCCGACGACGTTGTTCACCTGGGTGTAGACGGCGTGTTTGCGGTCGATCTCGGAGTACGGGGCGGACCGCTGCTCGGCGAAGTGCACGATCGTGTCGGGCCGGAAGTCGCGCACGATCCGGTAGGTGAACTCCGCTTCGGTCAGGTCGCCGACGAAGGCGCTGATCGAGTGCCCGGAGATCTCGTGCCAGACGCGGGTCCGCACGTGCAGCGGCTCGATCGGGACCAGGCTCTCCACGCCGACCTCGTGGTCGTACTGGCGCCGGACGAAGCTGTCGGCCACGGCGACGTCGTGTCCATGGTCCGACAGGTGCAGGGCAGTCGGCCAGCCGAGGTATCCGTCGCCGCCGAGCACGAGAATTCGCATCCGTCACTCCTTGTAGTGCCAACCCGTCGATCCCAACGCGTCTCCCGGACAGCGCCGCGGCATCCGTTGCCGGTGGAGGGTTCCGCGACGCGCGCTGTGCCATACCCCGATACTCTCGTGAGGAATCGGTAAGAGCCGAGAAGGCCGAGCGCCGATCCGGCGCGGCCGGCGGCGCCAGACGCCGATCGACCCGATCGGGGAGGAGGGTGGGTGGGGGACGCCTGGGAGGATGGTCGCGGCACGCCGCTGTGGCGGCGACCCCTGGCGGTCCGCCTCGCCAAGTTCACGGCGGGCTCCGCGCTCGCGGCACTGATCAGCGAGATCGCGTTCGTCATCATGTACGGTCCGGTCGGCGCCGGCCCGCGGGTGGCCGGCGTGGTGGCTTTCCTGGCCGGCGCGATCCCGAACTGGGGCCTGAACCGGCGCTGGACCTGGCGCAGGCGGGGTCGGCCCCGGCTCGGCCGCGAGGTGCTGCCGTACGTCGCGGTGGTCATCTCGACGGCGGTCGCCGCGACCGCGCTCGGCGGCCTCGCCGACGGCTGGGTGCGAGCGCTGGCCACGCCCCGGTCGCTTCAGGTCGCGCTGGTGGCGACGGCATACCTGCTGCCGTACGGCGCGGTGTTCCTCCTCAAGTTCATGCTCTTCGAGCGGGTGATCTTCAGCGATCCGGCGTTGCGGTCGCCGACGGCTGGCTCCCGCGTGGAGACGGGGGAGCGGGGCTGACGCGGCGGTCCCGCCCCGCCCGCTCCCGCAGCCAGGTGCCGAGCACCACGCGCGCGTAGCTCCAGCCGTAGACCAGGCTGTTGCCCTTCTTGCTGTGGCCGACGGTGCGGGGCCGCATGGTCATCGGCTGCTCCAGCACCCGGAAGCCGCGGGCGAGGACGCCGATCAGCAGCTCGGCCGACTGGTACTGCGGCTGGGCGAGCGTCACCGCCCCGGTCACCGGCGCCTTCATCGCCCGGAAGCCGAAGGAGGTGTCGCTGACGTGCTGGCCCGTCAGCGTGGACACCAGCCAGGCGAACACGCGCGACCCCAGCCGGCGCACGGGCGCGGCCCCGTGGTTGCCGCCGAGCGCGCGCGAGCCGGTGACGAAGTCGGCGGTGTCGGCGATCAGCGGGCGCAGCAGCCGTGGCAGCTCGTCGAGGTCGTACTGACCGTCGGCGTCGGCGGTCACGATGTAGCGCGCTCCCGCATCCAGGGCGATGTGGTAGCCGAGCCGCAGGGCGGCGCCCTGGCCGCGGTTGACCGGCACCTCACAGGTGTAGGCCCCGTGGCGCCGCGCCACCTCGGCGGTGGCGTCGGTGGCGCCGTCGACCACCACCAGCGTGTCCACCTCCAGGCCGCAGCTCCGCCCCGGGATCGCGTCCAGCACCGGCCCGATGGCGTCGGCCTCGTCGTAGGCTGCGATCACGATCGCTACCGGCGCGAGCCGGACGGTTCCGTAGCGCTCGTGGAAGTCCCTCAGGGCGTGGCGGTCGACGTCGGTCGGGAACGACGGCTCCGGCTGGCGCGGCCGCCGCGGGAACAGGATGGTCGCCCCGAGCGCGCCGGCCAGCGGCAGCAGCACCAGGCCCGGGAGCTGGTAGCGCCAGGAGAACTCGAAGGTGGCGGCGCCGAGCAGCACGCCGGCGCCCATGGTGGTGTAGAGCAGGCAGGCGGCCCGCTGGCTCCGGTCCCTGGTCCGCCCGGCGCCGAGCGCGCCAAGCAGCCCGGCGAGCAGCGCCAGCGCCATGACCGGCCCTGGCGCGTAGCCGCCTCGCTGGTAGTCGCGCAGCACCTCAGCCAGCGGTCGCCGCACCGCCGGTCCACCGCCGCCGTAGCGGTCGGCGGCGTGCACCGCCGCGCTCATCGGGTACCCGGGAAGCCAGACCGGGTAGTCGAGCGGGAACCACCAGCGGTCGACCGAGACGTCGCCGGCGAAGGTGACGCGGGCCGGGGCGAAGCCCTTCGCGAAGTCGCGGCCGACGGCGGCGACCAGCTCGAGCGGCTGGTGCACCGCGACGCGGCGCGCGAAGTCGCGCTCGACCTGGGACCTGCTCATCCCCGGCGGCGGTCGCAGCTTGAACCGGGGCGCGTTGGGCGCATGGACCAGGTAGTCGGCGTCGGCGCGGCTCCCCGGCGGCTGGGTCGGGCACAGGACCCGCTCGTAGGAGGGCGGCTGGAACTTGGAGCAGTCGGCGAACGACACCACCCGGCCGTACGCCGCCGCGCCGGCGGTGCTCGAGATCCCGAGCGTGCCTGTCCGGGAGTGGTAGAAGCCCGCGTATGCGCCGACCGGGACGGCGAAGCAGGCGGCGATGGTTGCGGCGAGCGCGAGACGCCGCCAGCGTCCGGCGCCAGCCACGGCGACGAACACGATCGCCGCCGCGACCAGGGGCTCGCCGACCAGCCGGACGACCACGGCCGCCCCCAGCAGCACGCCGGCCACGGCGGCGGCGGCGAAGCCCGGCCGGCGGCGCCAGGTGAGCACGGCCACCACCGCCACCAGCATCGCCTGGAACAGCGTGTCCGCCATCAGGTTGTGCTCGATCTGCACCTGGTAGGCGTCCAGCAGCACCGGTGCGGCGGCCAGCGCCGCCAGCCAGCGACGCACCCCGCGGCGTTGCAGCAGCAGGTAGATCGTCACCCCCATGCCGAGGCCGAGCAGGTGCTGGACGGCAGCCACCACCGCCAGGTTCCCGAGCCACAGCACCGGGCGCAGGAAGAGGTCGTAGCCGATCGGGTAGTCGCCCGTCGGGTCGAGCCGGTGCAGATTGGCGAGGTAGACGTAGGAGTCGATGTAGAGCAGCAGCGGCTTGTACGCCAGCTGCGCCAAAACCCGCAGCGCGATCGCCGGCGCCAGGATCGCCAGGATCAGCCAGTGCCGGCGCGCCGCTGCGGGCGCTCGGGCCCCGAGGGCCCGCCAACGGTCCCCGGTGGGGAGGCCCTCGGCGGTCACGGACGGAGCGCCTCCGCGATTGGCGTGCCGCGCGCCTGTGGGCCGGCGAAGTCCGCCCAGGCTGTCGGCAGGCCGTCATCGAGCGCGACGGTCGGCTCGTAGCCGAGCGAGCGCGCACGCCCGATGTCCACCACGACGGCGGGCATCTCGCCCGGCTTGGGCGCGACGTGGACGGCAGGCAGCGGCCGCCCGGTCACGCGCCGCGCCCGGTCGAGCAGGTCCAGCACGGTGATGGAGCGGCCGGAGCCGATGATCAGGCTGCCGGTGCAGCGCCGCCGCCAGGCCAGCAGGAGCCCCTGGACGACGTCGTCGACGTGGACGAAGTCCCTCCGTTGGGTTCCGTCCCCGTAGATCTCCACCGTGTGGCCGGTCATCGCCGCGCGCATCAGGCGGGCCACGAGACTGTCCTTGTGGGTCATCCCCTGGCCGTAGACGTTGGTGAGCCGCAGCGCGCAGGTCGACATGCCGTAGGCCCCGGCGTAGCCGGACAGCAGCATCTCGCAGGCCGCCTTGGTGGCGCCGTAGGGGGTCAAGGGGCACAGGGGGATGTCCTCGTGGATGCTGGCGTCGCCGACGTCGCCGACCACCGCGTTGGTCGAGGCCAGCAGGAACCGCTCGACCCCGCGGACTCTGGCGAGCTCCAGCAGGCCGGCGGTGGCGGCCACGTTGGCCTCGTAGACGCCGGCGGGGTCCTCCATGGAGCGCAGCACCGAGGTGACTGCCGCCAGGTGGACGATGCCGTCCAAGCCCTCGCCGACGGCGGCGTCCCGGGTCGAGGGGTCGGTGATCTCGCCGACCACGCCGGTCACGTCGCCGTCGGGGAACGGCTGGCGGTCGAGGACCGCCACCAGCGCCCCGGCGAGCCGGAGCGCCCGCACCACCGATCGACCCACGAAGCCTGCGCCCCCCGTCACCAGGACCCGCCGACCCGAAAGCTCCGTCATCGACCCGTTCCCTCTTCCGTCGTCTCGCGTTGGCAAGTGCACAGGGTAGGGCGTTTGCTTCCGCGACCCCGCGCGCGGCCGGTCAGGCGGGCTGCCGCGCGCCGCGCCGGCTCTGGGCGAGCCATTCGCGCCGGAGGATGGCGTAGCCCAGGTCGTTGGTCCACTCGCCCTTCCACCACGAGCTCTCGATCAGGTGGGCCTCCCTGCGCATGCCGACGCGCTCCAGCAGCGCGGCGGAGCGCAGGTTGCGGTCGTCGCAGCCGGCGGCCACGCGGTGCTTGCCCCGCTCGACCAGCAGGTACTCGAGCAGCCGGCGGACCGCCTCTGTGGCGTAGCCGCGTCCCTGGTGCGCGGCCGCGAAGGTGAAGCCGATCTCCGCGTTGCGGGGCTCGTCGCCCAGCACCAGCACGCCGCAGTCCCCGAGCAGCGCGCCGGTCCCGCGCAGCGCTACCGCGAACTGGAACCACTCGCCGGGGGTGTCGGGGTCGGACCCCTGGAGCCCTTCGATGAAGGCACGCCCCTCGCCGGCCGGGTACGGCGCCTCCCAGCTCTGGTAGCGCGCGACCCGCGGGTCCGACCGGTAGGCGACGAAGGGCTCCAGGTCGTCCATGCGGAAGCGCCTGAGCTCCAGCCGCGCCGAGGTCAGCGACGTGAAGGCAGTGTCGGGCACGCTCGACCTCCCACTCGGATTCCACTGGCCGGCGCGCACGCTGCCCACCGGGCACTCAGGGTAGCGGCCCGGCCGTGGCTGGCATGCGCGGCTCAGCGCAATCGTCGCGGGCGTCCTACCGTTGAGGCATGGAGACTCCGCCGTGGGTCCGGCCCTGGCGCTGGCTGGTGCTGCTCGGGGCGGTCGCCCTGCTGGCGGCCCTGCCCCCGGTGGTGGCGGCGCTGCCGGTCTCGGCGCCGCCGCGCTCGGCCGCCGAGCTGCTCGCCAAGGTTCGCGGCTCCACGGCCACGCCCTACCAGGGCTACGCCGAGTCCAGGGCCAGCCTCGGCCTGCCGGACCTGCCGGTCGTCGGCCGCCAGACCGCGCTGCTCGGGGCGATCACCCGCATCCGCGCGTGGGTGGCCAGCCCGACCCGGTGGCGGGTGGACGAGCTGACCGCCATCGGCGAGCGCGACCTGTACCGCGACGAGTCGGGGACGCTGGAGTGGGACTCGGGCTCGGACCGGGTGGAACGGACCGTCGGCGAGCCGGTGGTGCGGTTCGCCCGCGCCGCCGACCTGCTGCCGCCCGAACTGGGACGCCGGCTGGCGGCGGCGGCCACCCCCGAAGAGGTACGGCTGCTGAGGCCGCGCCGGGTCGCCGGCGTCGAGGCGCTCGGACTGCGGATCACGCCGCGCTCGCCGACCACCACTGTGGCCAGGGTCGACCTGTGGGCGGACCCGTCCAGCGGCCTGCCGGTGCGGGTGGAGCTGACCGCCCACGGCTCCGGCGGCCCGATCATCGTCACCAGCTTCCTTGACCTCCGGCAGGAGACGCCAGATCCATCCACGGTGCGGTTCCAGGTCCCGCCCGACGCCTGGGTGGACTCCGAAGACGCCCCCGACCTCGCCCGGGCGGTCGAGCGCTTCTCGCCGTTCGTGCTGCCCGACTCGCTGGCCGGCTCGCCGCGGCGCACCAGGGTGGCGAGCGCGGCCTCCACCTACGGTCGGGGCTACGACCTGGTGGCGGCACTGGCGTTCCCAGCCGAGATCTCGCGGCGCACGCGTGACTTCCTCGAGGCGGTGCCGAGCAAGCGCGGCCCCTGGGGCAAGGCGAGCGAGATCGCCACGCCGCTGCTGAACGCGATGGTGTTCGAGCGCGACGGCGCCGTGTTCGCCCTGTCCGGCACCGTCGGGTTCCCCGCCCTGGAAGCCATCGCCACCCAGCTCGCCCGCCAGGGGGTGGGGATGCGGTGAGCGGCGCGGCGATCAACCCATCCGCGGTCATCCGGACCGAGGGTCTGACCAAGCGGTACGGCGCGGTCGAGGCGGTGCGCGACCTCGACCTCGAGGTCCGCGAGGGCGACCTGTTCGGGTTCCTCGGGCCCAACGGCTCCGGCAAGACCACCACGGTCCGCATGCTGCTCGGGCTGGTGTTCCCGACCGCCGGCCGGGTCGAGCTGCTCGGCCAGCGGATGCCGCGCGCCGGCCGCGCCGTACTGGCGGAGGTCGGTTCGCTGGTCGAGGGCCCGGGCTTCTACCCGCACCTGTCCGGCCGCGCCAACCTGTCGCTGCTGGACGCCGCCGGCCCGGGCGGCCGCCGCTCCGATCGCCGGCGCCGCGTCGGTGAGGCGCTGGAGCGCGTCGGCCTCGACTCTGTGGTCCGCCGGCCGGTCAAGGCCTACTCGACCGGGATGCGCCAGCGGCTCGGCCTGGCGGCCGCGCTGCTACGGTCGCCGCGACTGCTGGTGCTCGACGAGCCGACCAACGGCCTGGACCCGCAGGGCATGCGCGAGATCCGCGACCTGCTCGCCGGCCTGGTGGCCGGCGGGGCGACGGTGTTCCTGTCCAGCCACCTGCTCGCCGAGGTCGAGCTCATCTGCACCCGCGCCGCGATCGTCCATCGCGGCCGGCTCGTCGTCCAGGACCGGGTCGAGGCGCTGCTCGCCCCGACCGGCCGCGTGCGGGTCACCACGCCCGACCCCGGCCGCGCTTCGGAGCTGGCGAGCCGCATGCCAGGCGTGGAGCTCGGGGAGTGGCGAGCCGACAGCCTGGTGGTGCAGCTCGACGGCACCAGCCCCGAGGCGCTCAACCGGCACCTGGTGGCCGGCGGCGTGCCCGTCCGCGAGCTGGTGGTCGAGCGGCCCTCCCTGGAGGACGTGTTCCTGGAGCTCACCGGGGACGAGGTGCGCGATGCTCCTGGTTGAGCTGCGCAAGCTGGTGCGACGCCCGCGCACCTGGGTCAGCATCGGTCTGCTGGCGGGCCTGCCGACGCTGGTCGCCATCTTCCTGAAGATCACCGGCATCGGTCCGAGGCCGGGCGAGGGCCCCGCCTTCCTCGGCGCGGTGCTCAGCAACGGGGCGCTGTTCCCCGCGGCCGCGCTCGCCCTGGTGCTGCCGGTGTTCCTGCCGGTAGCGGTGTCGGTCATGGCGGGGGACGCAGTCGCCGGCGAGGCCAATCACGGCACCCTGCGCTACCTGCTGATCCGGCCGGTCGGGCGCACGCGCCTGCTGGTGGCCAAGCTGGCCGTCACGATCGTGTTCGTGTTCCTGGCCGTCCTGGTGGTGGCCGCGGTCGCGTTCGTGGTCGGGGCGACCATGTTCGGCGTCAAGCCGCTGCCGTCGGTTTCCGGCCAGACCATCGCCGCCCAGGACGCCACCTGGCGGACGGTGGTGACCGTGGTCTACGTGGCCTGGTCGATGCTGGGTGTGGCCGCGATCGCGCTGTTCGCCTCGACCCTGACCGACTCACCGCTGGCCGCCGCGCTGGGCGCGCTCGCCGCCCTGGTCACCTCGCAGGTGCTCGACCTGCTGGATGCCGCCGCCTCGGTCAAGCCCTACCTTCCGACCCACTACTGGCTGTCGTTCGTCGACCTGTTCCGCTTCCCGATCCTGTGGCACGGCGTGGTCCGCGGATTCGCCATCCAGGGCGTCTACATCCTGGTGTTCCTCGGCGCCGCCTGGGCCAACTTCGCCACCAAGGACATCAAGAGCTGAGCTGTAGCCGCCCGGGCCGCAGGGAAAGGCCCGCTGACCAGGGCAAATCCCAGACGAGGAGTCTTCTGCCCCTTCCGAGCGGTTTCGGCGTTGGGACTGGGACCGCTGCCCTTGCTCTCGTTCGAGCGGGCTTGGTCCCTTCTGTGACACGGTGTTTGACAGCCCGTCACAGCTGCCGCTACCGTCGGCTGGTTGCCTGGCGGGGCTCCCGGCCCCCGATCTTTCGCCCGGTCGACACCCATACACCGCTGACGCAGGCCCCGGCGTGTCCCCCTGCTGCCTGGGCGCTACTGATGTGAGCGGTCACCGCCCGGAGCGCGCTCCAGGTGGGGAGAGGTTCCCCGGTCACCCCCCGGCCGGGGGCCTTTTCTTGCCCGCCGGCACCTCACCCGAGGGCAAGGTGCCGGCGAAGGAGCTTCGGTTGGGCGGCGCAGGTGCGATGCCCTGGCATGGAGGGTCGATGTCCTGCTCGGGTACGCGGCTTCGCTCAGCTCGGCTCGATCTTCGGGTTGGAGAAGACGCCCCGCACCGGAGCGGCGTGCCGCACCCGCTCAGCGGCCTCCTCGTCCACGAGGATGGTGTAGAGGTGCCCGCTGGGATCGATGTTGACCACCCCGAAGCGCTGGTCGACCTCGTCCGCCTCCAGCCCCAGCAGGCGCCGGACCTCCTCCAGCGACGCCTGCTCGGGCGCGAGCTGCAGCGTGATCATCACCGGTGGCATCGTCCGGCATCCCGCTCAGGACGTCTCGTGCCGCGGGCGTCGGCGCTTGACGTTGGCAAGCGCTGCGACCAGCGCGGTGGCGTCGAGCGCGCCCCACCCGAAGTCGTTGTCGAAACCGGTGCCGCCGAGGTCGGTGGAGGTCTTGGCGACCAGCGTGCGCAGCTCGGCGGGCGAGAGCTGGCTTGCCGGGTGGTGGGTGCGGATCGCCGCGATCACCCCCGCCGCCACCGGGCAGGCTGCCGAGGTCCCGCTGTCCTGCGGGTACACGCCCGAGCCGGAGAAGTGGGTGTAGGCGGACACGTCGGGCTTGGCGGCGGCGAGCCGGCCAGGTCCCTGAGACGAGTAGCCGACGCGCCGCTTCTTGGTGTCGATGCCCGCCACCGACAGCACGCTCGGGTGCGAGTTGGCGCCGCAGATCGGCTGGCCGTCCCCGAACCCGCAGCGGCCGTCCGGGCACTCGCGCCCGCAGTTGCCGGCGGCGAACAGGATGTCGGCGCCCGCGTCGGCCAGGCTCGCCGCGATCACGTTGAACGGGTGCGCCGGGTTGTCGGAGTAGTTGCCCTGGTGGCCGACGGGGAAGTCCCACGCGGGGTCGAACATGCCCCAGCTGTTGGAGACCACCAGCCGTCGCCGGCGCACCGGCTGCGACTGGAGGATGCCGAGCAGCTTGGAGTAGGCCAGCACCGCGTCGCTCAGCAGCCCGGACATGGCGGTGTCGCCGCTGGTCCGCGACAGCAGCACGGCGTAGTCGAGCAGGGTCGCCTCGGGTGCGGCGATGCCCACGTCGAAGGCGCACATGGTGCCGTGGTCGACCGGGTGGCGGCCGGGTCTGGTCTGCACGCCCGGCGGCGTCCAGCTCCGGGGGACGCTGTAGCGCGGGTCCCGGCCCTTGCTCTCGAGGTAGGCGATGTTGAAGCCGGTGTCGACCACGGCCACCGGGACGCGGTGACCGTCGAGGCCCTCGTCGGCCAGCGCCTTCACCCCGAGCAGCCTGGCCACGTCCTGGTCGTTGCCGACGGCCGGACTGCCGGGGCAGATCAGGCAGGTCTGCACGGTCGGGTCGGAGAAGATCCCCACCACCTCGGGGTGGCGCTGCGCCTCGGCGAGCGCGTCACGCTGCCGCTCCGGGTCGTCGGGGATGGATCCCCGCACCACGTAGGTCGCCTGCTCCGGCGCCATCGAGAAGGTGACCGGCTGGCTGAAGCGGAAGGCGCTCGCGCCGCCCCTCGAGGCGGTCGGCGTCGGGATCTGAACCGGCGTGAAGGCCAGGTCGACGCTCAGGCCGGTGATGGGCCCGCCGGCCCCGACCAGTCCGGCGGCTCCCTCCCCGGCGGCTCCCTCCGCGGCGGCGAAGGCGGGCATCGACTCGCCGGCGACCAGCGCGGCATGGACCTGCGGCGACGATCGGAACTGGACGAGAACCCGCATGGCTCGGCCCCCTCATCGAGACTCGACCAGCGCCGGCGTCCGTGTCCGAGCGCTGCCGAGGTTGCCCTGCTGGGTGAACGCTATGGCCGCGATCCGGTCGAGTCAATAGGGCGACTCGTTCCGCGAGCGCGCTCCAGGGCCATTCGAACGGTATCGGCCGGATATGGCCCGAGCCGGACGGCGTCCCGTGACGCCAGTTCGCCCGCCAGAACACGGCGGCAGAGGTCGGCCACGGCGCGCTGCTCGCCCGCCTGCCTCCCGATCAGGTCGGGACCGGCGACGTCGCCATGGCTCCTCGCCGTGGAGGCGCAGGTTCTCGGCGCAGCGCTGGTGTCCCCAGACGGCCGCCGGGCGGAAGACGGCGTTGCCGAAGCAGTGGTCGAAGTGCGCGTGGGTGTTCAGCACCTGCCGGCAGGGGAGCGAGGTGAGCGCGCGCAGCTCCCGGAGCAGTTCCTCGGCCTCGGCGCGCCAGCTCCTGGTGTCGATCACCAGCACCTCGTCACCACCGAGCACCGCCCCCACGTTGAGGTCGAGAGCGGGGTAGCGGCGGCGGAACACCCGCTCGCCGACCTCCTGCCAGACCGCCGCCGAGGTCACCGCCGGGCCGCCGTCACCGGGCACGCCGATCCCCGCATGTTCCCCCGATCCCCACGCCGTCCCGCGAGCCCGATGTTCGGACCCGGGTCCGCCGTGGTCAAGCGCGCAGCGACACCCGACGCTCCAGCTCGGTGCGTCGTGCCGGTCGGCCGCTCGGTCCGTCGTAACGGGCAGCCATCTGGCCCCCTCGAAATCCATTGGTCTGGACCTTCATAGAAGGCCAGGGAGCGGGGCAGACTCGCCGCCATGGCCCTGATCGCGCCCGCAACCGCCCCCGAGCCCAGCGCGGCCGCCACGACCGGACGGCGGTCGATGCCGTGCTCGACGACGCAGCGTAGGAGGCGACGTACAACATGCAGCTTCCTCGGACCGCGCCAACCCGGGTAGCCCACTCACCGATCGTGGAACTGCGGCAGTACACGCTCCACCCGGGGAAGCGCGACGTCCTGATCGACCTCTTCGAGCGCGAGTTCATCGAGAGCCAGGAGCGTGAGGGGATCGAGGTCATCGGCCAGTTCCGAGATCTCACTGATCCAGACCGCTTCGTCTGGCTTCGGGGCTTTCGCGAGATGCCGGCACGCGCCAGAGCATTGGAGGCCTTCTACACGGGTCCGATCTGGAAGGCGCACCGTGACGCCGCCAACGAGACCATGGTCGACTCGGACAACGTCCTACTCCTGCGTCCGGCACGCCCAGAGCTGGGATTTCCCCCTGGCGCCCGCCGTTCGCCTGGCACAGACGAGGAGCCCGAGGGGTTCGTCCTCGCCACGGTCTACTCCTTGGATGCGCCTCCTGAAGCGGGCCTCCTCAAGTCCTTCTATGAGACCCTTCAGCCGGCGCTGGCCAGCGTTGGTGCCTTCTGCCTGGGCGTGTTCGTCACCGAGCCGAGCGCGAACAACTTCCCGAGGCTGCCGGTCCGCGAGGGCGAGAACGTCTTGGTCTGGTTCGCGCGCTTCCCCGATCGAGCGGCCTATGAACGCCATGCAGCGGCCCTCGCGCAGTCCCCGCGCTGGCGTTGGCTCACCGAAGAACTGCAACCTCAGCTGAGATCGCCCGCGCAGACCCTCGAGCTGGAACCGACCTCGCGCTCGGCACTGCACTGAGGGACGGCGCGAACGCGGCGGCCTGAGCAGCCGCTTGGCCTGGGCGGCGGGTCAACAACGCCATCCTGAGCCCGGCCGCCCGCTCGACGATGACCCGGCGGACCGGCTTGGTCACGCCCTGGCGCCGCGCAGGACGGCGCAGTCGGGCGGACCAGGGTGGCGCTCCAGGGCGCCGTCGAGCGCCCGCAGCGCCAGCCCGAGCGTGAGCGGGTCCCGCACCAGCCCACCGTGGTCCACCCGGGAGTCGGCGCAGACATCCTGCACCCGGACGTTGCGCGCGCCGGCAAGTACCGCCGAGGCCGGTGGGGTGACCGTCTGGTCCAGCGCCGTCCAGATGCTGGTGACGTCCGGCCCCGCCGGGAACTCGTTGCCGCGCACGAGCTGGTTGAGGCGTGCCAGCAGGGCGGAGCCCGGTACCAGCTGTGCGCACGCTCCCGAGCACAGCCGCGGGCCGAGCAGTGCCGCCAGACTGGCGAGCTGGGCGCCGTGGTTCGGCGAGCCGAGCAGGACCACGTGCCGCACGTGCGCGGCCACCCCGGGCCGTCCGAGGTAGTCGCGCACCACGATCCCGCCCGCCGAGTACCCGACCAGGTCGACCGTGCCCGCCCCGGTGCCGTCGACCGCGCGGGCCACCACGCCCGCGGAGACCTCGATGTCGCCGGTGCCGCGGTCGGGCAGCCGGACCACCACGACCTGGCGGCCACTGGCCCGCAGGCGGCTGGAGAGGGTGTCGAAGGACGCCGGTGTGCCGTCGTAGCCGTGAACCAGCACCACTGGGACCACGCGCTCTGGAGTAGGCTGCCGATCGGGCCACAATGCGACAAGCAGACCCGCCACGGTGGCGGCCACCGCAAGCAGTCCGGCGGCCACGAGCAGCAGCCGGCGGCGGGGACTGAGTGACGCGAGCATGACCTCATTGTGCTGCACCGATCGTGGGTACGCTCGACCCGGCGGCCCTCGATGGGCTTGCAGGGACCAGTCACGTCAGGGAGGAGCCATGTCAGCGACGAAATACGTCTATGACTTCGAAGAAGGCAACAAAGACATGAAGTACCTTCTCGGCGGCAAGGGCGCCAACCTCGCCGAGATGACCAACATGGGGCTGCCGGTGCCCCATGGCTTCACCGTGACGTGCGAGGCCTGCAACGCCTACCGCACGGCCGGCCGCAAATTCCCCGATGGGATGCTCGACGAGGTCGCCGAGCACCTGGCCAGCCTCGAAAGCAAGATGGGCCGCAAACTCGGCGACCCCGCCGACCCGCTGCTGGTCTCGGTGCGGTCCGGGGCGGCCTTCTCGATGCCCGGGATGATGGACACGGTCCTCAACGTCGGGCTCAACGACGAGAGCGTCGAGGGGCTTTCCAAGCAGACCGGCTCGCAGCGGTTCGCCTGGGACTCCTACCGGCGCCTGCTCCAGATGTTCGGCAAGACCGTCATGGGCGTCGACGGGGACCACTTCGAGGAGGCCCTCGAGGAGGCCAAGCAGGCCAAGGGCGTCCGCAGCGACGTCGAGCTCGACGAGGGCGACCTTCGCGCGCTGGTGGACGGCTTCAAGAAGGTCATCGTGTCCCAGGCCGGCCGCGAGTTCCCGCAAGAGCCGCGGGAGCAGCTCCGCCAGGGCATCGAGGCGGTGTTCGGCTCGTGGGACAACAAGCGGGCGATCGACTACCGCCGCAGGAACAAGATCCCCGATGACCTCGGCACCGCGGTCAACGTCCAGTCGATGGTGTTCGGCAACAAGGGGGACGACTCCGGCACCGGAGTGGCCTTCACCCGCAACCCCGCCAACGGCGACCCCAAGCCCTACGGCGACTACCTGCCCAACGCGCAGGGCGAGGACGTCGTCGCCGGCATCCGCAACACCCTGGCGCTCGACCAGATGGGCGAGGTCCAGCCGCAGGCGTGGGCCGAGCTGCAACAGCACATGCGGACTCTCGAGCGTCACTACCGTGATATGTGTGACATCGAGTTCACGGTCGAGCAGGGCAAGCTCTGGCTGCTCCAGACCCGCATCGGCAAGCGCACCGCCTTCGCCGAGTGGATCATGGCCTACGACATGCTCGACGAGGACCTGATCGACGTCGACACCGCGTTGCTCCGGCTGGACGCCAACCGCCTCGAGGAGCTGTTCAAGAAGGTCATCGCCGCCGGCGGCGAGCCGATCGCCAGCGGCCTCAACGCCTCGCCCGGCGCCGCCGTGGGCAAGGCGGTCTTCACCGCCGACGACGCCGAGGCGTGGGCGCAGCGGGGCGAGCCGGTGATCCTGGTCCGCCGCGAGACGACCCCGGACGACTACCACGGCATGATCCGCTCGCAGGGGATCCTGACCTCGGCCGGCGGCACCAACTCGCACGCCGCCGTGGTCGCCCGCGGCGAGGGCATCCCCGCGGTCTGCGGCGCCGATGCCATCCGCGTCGACCGCGCCGCCAAGCGGTTCACCGTGGGGTCGACCACGGTCGCCGAGGGCGAATGGGTGACCATCGACGGCTTCACCGGCGAGGTCTACGCCGGCAAACTCGAACTGGCCGACTCGCCCATCGAGCGGGCGCGCTCGGGCGACCCCGAGGCCCGCCGCGAGAAGATCTGGCAGGCCTACGAGCGCTTCATGGCCCACGCCGACGAGGTCCGGCGGCTCCAGGTCCGCGCCAACGCCGATACCCCCCAGCAGGCCGCCAACGCCATCGAGCGCGGCGCCGAGGGCATCGGCCTGTGCCGCACCGAGCACATGTTCCTCGGCGAGGAGCGCGTGGCCGAGGTGCGCAAGATGATCTTCGCCTCGACCGCCGAGGAGGAGCACGCGGCCTACGACGCGCTCGCCCCGCTGCAGCGCGAGGACTTCGTCGGCATCTTCAAGGAGATGGACGGCAGGCCGGTCACCGTACGGCTGCTGGACCCGCCGCTGCACGAGTTCCTGCCCAACCAGGTCGACCTCGCCGTGGCGGTCGCGCTCGCCGAGCAGGCGGGCCGGGACGAGGTGGAGGTCAGCGGCGAGCGCATGCCGCTCGCCGAGGCCTCGGAGATGCTGGGCAAGGTGAACGACCTGCACGAGGCCAACCCGATGCTCGGCCTTCGCGGGCTGCGGCTCGGCATCGTCAAGCCGGGCCTGTATGCCATGCAGGTGCAAGCGATCGTGGAGGCCGCCTGCAAGGTCAAGCGGGACGGTGGCAACCCCGTCGTGGAGATCATGATCCCGCTGGCGGCCACCCGCGAGGAGCTCGCCCAGCTCCGTGAGGAGCTGGAGCCGGTGGCCGGCCAGGTGATGTCGGACGCCGGGGTCGAGCTGGAGGTGGCCTGGGGCACCATGGTCGAGCTGCCGCGGGCGGCGCTGGTCGCCGGCGAGATCGCCGAGGTGGCGGAGTTCTTCTCCTTCGGCACCAATGACCTGACCCAGACCACCTTCGGCTTCTCGCGTGACGACATCGGCAAGTTCCTCGGGATGTACGAGGAGCGCAAGCTTGTGCCGGCCAACCCGTTCGTGACCATCGACCGGCCGGGCGTCGGCCGGCTCATGCGGATCGCCTGCGAGGAGGGCAGGGCCAGCAGGGAGGCCCTCCACCTCGGCATCTGCGGCGAGCACGGTGGCGACCCCGACTCGGTGCGCTTCTGCCACGAGATCGGACTCGACTACGTGTCGTGCTCGCCGTTCCGGGTGCCGACCGCGCGGCTGGCCGCCGGCCAGTCCGCGATCGGCGAGGCCAGCTCGTCGAGCAAGTAGCCAGGATCGGGACAGGGCCGGCGTCAGGTGGCGCCGGCCCTTCGACCACCGGAGGAACCGAGCCGAGCCTCGATGCGGCGCAGGCGCTCCAGCACCTCGCCGATGCGGTCGTTCAGTTCCACCGTGAGGGCGGCGCTGGGCTCCACCACGGCCGGTTCGAACGTCGCTCAGCCTGGTGGCACCCTGGTGCCGCACCGCTGCTGGGCGGCCCATATGTCACAGGTCGCGTGCAAACTTGAGGTCTCGAGGAATCGCGACGGCACGCCGAACTCTACGGCGACGATGGAGGAACCGACCGTGAAGGCGACGCACGACTGGGTCGAGCGGGGCACGATCCGCGCCGAGCTGGAGATGGCCGAGCTGCGCACGCTGGCGCCCTGGGCGGCCAAGTCCGCGCACTCGGCCGGGCGCGGCCAGCCCGAGGCAGAGGACCCGGTGCGCACCTGCTGGATGCGCGACCTGGATCGGATCACCTTCTCCAGGGCGATGCTGCGCGCCCACGGCAAGACCCAGTCGTTCATCCCGGCGTTCTCCGGCGAGGGACCTGCCGGGGGCAGCCACGGCGGCCCCTACATCGGCGACCACTACGTCACCCGGGCGACCCACGTGCAGCAGACGGCCCGCATCGCCGCCACCATCGCCCAGGCGCTGTCACTGAACGTGCCGCTGGCCACCGCCATCGCGGTCGGCCACGACCTCGGCCACGCCTGCTTCGGCCATGGCGGCGAGGCGGCCCTCCAGGCGCTTGCGCCCGGTGGCTTCGACCACGCGGCGCAGGGGGTGCGCCTGCTCACCCTGCTGGAGCCGCGCAACCTCACCGCCGAGGTGCTCGACGGGATCGGCCACCACTCCTGGCGGCTGGACGCGCCCTCCACGCTCGAGGGGGCCTGCGTGCGACTGGCCGACCGCATCGCCTATCTCACCGCCGACCTGGCCGATTCGCTGCGCGCAGGCGTGCTGGCGGGACTCGAAGACCTGCCCGCCGACGTCCGCGCTATGCTCGGCGAGACACCCTCCGACATGATCGGGACCCTGGTCGAGGACGTGATCCGCCACTCGCGCGGCCAGCCCCTCGTGGTTCAGGGCGAGCGCTGCGCCGAGGCCATGACCGTGCTGCGCGGGTTCATGTTCGAGCGGGTCTACCTGCGCCCCGAGGCGAACGAGCAGACACGCCGAGCCGAGCGCCTGCTCACCGACCTCTACGGCTATTACCTCGAGCACCCCGAGGCCATGCCCATGGGCGCGAGCCTCGCCGCCGACCCGGCCGAGCAGCAGGCGATCGACGCGATCGCCGGCATGACCGACCGCTATGCCCTCGCCGCCTGGAAGGCAGCCTTCGCTCCTGATTTCTGAGGCTTCCAACGCCTTGCGGTAAAAGGCTTGTCAACTTCCTGACTGCCGGTGCCAGCGTCCTGGCTGTAAGAAACTTTCAACGGGCGGGACTGCTACTCTGAGGTCGAGCGAGGCGAATGAGGGAGCATCGGCATGGAGCTTGAGCCGAGCCGGCGGCGGGCCTCGCTGCGGGCTTCCGACGCCGACAGAGAGCAGATCGTCTTCGCCTTACGCCAGCACCACGGCGATGGGCGGCTGACAGTCAGCGAGTTCACGGAGCGTATGAACCTTGCCTTCGAGGCGAGGACGCTTGGCGATCTCGACGTCCTGACCACGGACCTTCCGCCGCTCCCGCCGCCACTACCCGAGGAGCCGCGCCCCGATTCGGTGAGGGTGATCAGGGGACGCTTCTACCGGCACCTGATCAGCTACACCTGCGTGAACGGGTTCATGATCGTGCTGTGGGTGGCCGCCAGCGTCGCGGCCGGGCACGCGATGTTCTTCTGGCCCATCTGGACGCTGCTCGGCTGGGGGCTCGCGCTCGGGTCCCACGCCATCCGCGTCTTCGGGCCACAGGCGGTCCGGGATCCCCACGACCGCCGTGGCGACTGGGATCACCGGCCGAACCCTTGGGGCCGCCGGTCCGACGGCTACGGTCGCTACGGTCCCGACGACACGCACGAGCGGCGGCGACCCCGGCCCCGGGTCTACCGCTAGCCATCGGCGCCGACCCCGCCGTCCCTGTGGAGGGAGGGCGCGACGCGTCCGGGGTGCCGCGTACAATTTCCTCCGTGCCGCTGACCGGCCCCCGCTTCCCCTTTGACGTTGCAGGCCCGGGTTCAGCGTGGCGGCAGGCAGCGCAGCATCGGGCGAAATGAGGGAAGCCGTGGCCGGCCGGATCCGTGACGAGTCGATCGCAGAGGTGCGCGCGGCGACGGACGTCGTCGCCCTGGTCGGCGAGTACGTCGCCCTGCGCCCGGCCGGCGGCACCCGCATGAAGGGCCTCTGCCCATTCCACCAGGAGAAGACCCCTTCCTTCACGGTCGACTCGACCCGCGCTCACTGGCACTGTTTCGGCTGCTCAGAGGGCGGCGACGCGATCGACTTCCTCCAGAGGCAGGAGACGCTGTCGTTCACCGAGGCGGTCGAGCGACTGGCCCAGCGGGCGGGGGTCGAGCTGCGCTACGAGGGCCGGTCGGCGGGGGAGCGGGGCAGCCTCGGCCGCAAGAGCCGGCTGGTCGCCGCGCACGCCGAGGCGGTCGAGTTCTACCACCGGACGCTGCTGGAGTCGCCGGATGCCCGTTCGGCTCGGGACTATCTCCGCTCCCGAGGGTTCGATCGTTCCACCGCCGAGCGGTTCCGGCTCGGCTGGGCGCCGGCCTCCTCCTGGGAGGCGCTGGTCAGTCACTTGCGCGGCAAGGGCTTCCGGCCCGAGGAGCTGACCGAGGCGGGCCTGGCACGCACCGGCAGCCGTGGCCTGCGGGACGCCTTCCACGCCCGCGTGCTCTTCCCCATCTTCGATGTCGCGGGCAACCCGGTCGCCTTCGGTGGCCGCCTGCTCTCCGACGGCGGCGACCAGCCGAAATACGTGAACACCTCGGAGACGCCCGTCTGGTTCAAGGGAAGGGCCCTGTACGCGCTCAATTGGGCCAAGGTCCCGATCGTGCAGGCCGGCTTCGCCGTGGTGGTCGAGGGCTACACCGACGTCATCGCCTGCCACCGAGCCGGCGTGCCGCAGGCGGTCGCCACCTGCGGCACGGCCCTGCGGGGCGACCACTTCAAGCTGCTCAGCCGCTTCACCGAACGGGTCGTGCTGGCGTTCGACGCCGACACCGCCGGCTCCAAGGCCGCCGAGCGGGGGATCGGCGAGCTGGTCGCCGCGCCCGAGGCCTCCCTGTCCGCCCACGTGCTCACCATGCCGTCCGGCCTGGACCCGGCCGACTTCGTCGGCAAGCGCGGGGGCGACGCGTTCCGGGAGCTGCTGGACGAGGCCCGCCCGCTGGTGCGCTGGTGGGTCGACTGGAAGCTGGCCCAGTTCGACCTCCGCAGCCCCGAGGGCAAGGCCCGCGCCGCCCGTGAGCTGACGCCAGTCCTCCGCAGCATCCCAGACTCGCTGCAACGGACCGAGTATGCCCGCTCGGTGGTGCAGCGGCTGCACCTGGACGAGCGCGAGTACCTGGCGATGGTCGCCGGCCAGCGCGCCACCGTCACGGCGGAGGCGCCTCCAGCCGCCAAGGCGCCGCCGCGCTCGCGCAGCCCGCAGGCCCGGGTCGAGTGCGAGGCGCTGAAGTTCGCGCTCCAGCATCCGGACTGGACCGCCTACGCCGCCGAGCGCTGGGAGGACGACTGGTTCACGACACCGGCGACCAAGGGCTCGTTCGTCGCCCTGAGCAAGGCGGGCGGCGCCGGCGTCGCGCTCGAAGCCGTCCTCGAGGTGGCCGCGAACGAGGGCGAGCGCCGGTTCCTGCGCGGGCTGGCCATCGAGGCATTCGCGGCGGAAGAGCACCGGGGGTACGCTGACGAGGTCTTTCGGCGGCTCGAGGAGTTCCGCCTGACCAGAGTCATCGACCAGCTCAAGGGAACGTTGCAGCGTATGAACCCAGTGGAGCGGCCGGACGAGTACACTCGGTTTTTCGAAGAGCTCATCGCCCTCGAGGCCCGACGGCGAGCCCTGCGGGAGCCGCGGTCAGGAGGCGACGGTCCCCCTCCGATGCGCACCACGTAGAGGGGTCCTGACGCGCCCTGCACGTCCCGTCCGACACGAGAGGTACTTGACCAGATGGCCATGGCCAAGGAAGCCCAGATCGACGAGGTGCGTGAGCTCGTCGCGAAAGGGAAGGAACGCGGCTTCCTCACAAACGAAGAAGTGATCGAGGCGCTGGCGCCGGTCGACGTGTCGGCCGAGCAGATGGACAACATCCTCCAGCACCTTCAGGACGAGAACATCGAGGTCGTCGAGATGGTGGACGAGCTCGATGCGGAGGAGTTCGCGCGGGAGGCTCGCTCGGCCCGGGACGAGGAGCTGGCGCTGAAGGCGCCGACCAACGACCCGGTGCGGATGTACCTCAAGGAGATCGGCAAGGTCCCGTTGCTGACCGCCGAGCAGGAGGTCATCCTCGCCAAGGCGATCGAGGAGGGTGAGGCCGCCACTGCCGAGCTCGACAAGTCCGTGGCCGCGGCCAAGAAGCTGCCGACCATCCGGCTGCGGGAGCTCCAGCGGGTCGAGCGGCAGGGTCAGCTGGCCAAGAAGAAGCTCATCGAGGCCAACCTGCGCCTGGTCGTCTCCATCGCCAAGCGCTACGTCGGGCGCGGCATGCTGTTCCTCGACCTCATCCAGGAGGGGAACCTCGGGCTGATCCGTGCGGTGGAGAAGTTCGACTACACCAAGGGCTACAAGTTCTCCACGTATGCGACCTGGTGGATTCGGCAGGCGATCACGCGGGCGATTGCGGATCAGGCGCGGACGATCCGGATTCCGGTGCACATGGTGGAGACGATCAACAAGTTGATTCGTATCCAGCGGCAGTTGTTG